>ERZ773087.1459-NODE-1459-length-14901-cov-24.861444_pt1 | contig 14901 bp, 21 predicted proteins | sample MGYA00511375_ERZ773087 | MGnify/ENA primary metagenome ERZ773087 (study PRJEB29015, sample SAMEA2737995) | human oral metagenome | biome: human oral; feature: human-associated habitat; material: dental | place: China | collected 2063 ...
AACCTAAATCTTTTTTGGAAAAAGTATTAACACCAAAAGAGTTGGAAAAATATCATACGCTCCCTTTTAAACGAAAAGTGGAATTCCTTGCGGGACGCTTTGCGGCTAAAGAAGCTTATGCCAAAGCACTTGGGACTGGAATTGGACAGCATATTTCATTTCAAGATATTGAAGTATTGAATGATGCCACAGGAAAACCAGTTCTTGTATGTGAACGCTATTCTAATCAAACGTGGATATCGATTACGCATACGAGTCATGATGCCTATGCCGTTGTCGTACTTGAATCCAATTAAAAAAAGGAATGAATCATCATGTTAGAAGCAATCCATCGAAACACGAGAGTTGTAGTGGATTTATCGATTATTAAACAAAATATTTCTAAACTAAAGTCTAAATTAAACCCCTCCAAACAAGTCTATGCAGTTGTAAAGGCAAATGCATATGGGCATGGTATGATTCCTGTTGCCAAAGCTGCTTTAGAAGCAGGGGTTCAGGGATTTTGTGTCGCAAATGTAGATGAGGCTTTGGCTTTAAGAGAAGCAGAAATTATGGAACCTGTCTTAATCCTTGGATTAAGCCGAGTGGAAGATGCGCCACTATTAGCAAGTAATCACATTACTGCTGCGGTCGACTCTGTAGAATGGCTCCTGCAAGCTGCGCCACTATTAAAGGAGATACCCTTAAAAGTACATGTTGCTGTAGATTCGGGAATGGGTCGTATTGGCGTCGTGAACGAAAAAGAATTAACGGAAGTTGAGGCTGTTTTACGAAACGGTCCATTCGAGTTCGAAGGAATGTTTACCCATTTTGCAACAGCAGATGAAGAAGACACCGCACATTTAACAAAACAAGAAGAAAAATTCAATGGTATGATTGGAGAGTTGGAAGAAAGACCTCCTCACATTCATTGCTCGAATTCTGCTTATGCAATTTGGCATAGTGCCGGAGATAGTGATATTATCCGTTACGGAATCGGCTTGTATGGCATTAATCCTTCTAATGGAGACTTATGCATTGAAGATGAAGAACATCTAAACCCAGCCCTGCAATGGGAAACTGAGATGGTCAAGGTGAAGAAACTAGAAATTGGGGATACAGTGAGTTATGGGGCAACCTATACCGCTAGAGAGCCTCAATGGGTGGCTACTTTACCAGTAGGATATGCGGATGGGTATATTCGCGCCTACAATAAAGGAGAGGTCATTGTAGATGGAGTTCGCTGTCCTATTATTGGAAGAGTATGTATGGATCAATGTATGATTCGTTTGCCTCATGAATATCCAGTCGGAACAAAGGTTACTCTTCTAGGGAAAAACAAAGAAGAGGAAATTACAGCAATTGAATTAGCTAAACGTGCAGATACAATTGCTTATGAAGTCATTTGTATGATCTCTGATCGCGTGAAAAGGGAGTATATCAATGGTTGATAAAATCTTAAGAGGAGATGTCTTTTTAGCAGATTTGTCTCCAGTGATTGGTAGTGAGCAGGGTGGGAAACGCCCCGTTCTCATCATTCAAAATGATGTTGGAAATCACTTTAGCACAACTGTTATTGTGGCAGCAATCACAGCTAAGAATACAAAAGCGAACATCCCAACGCATATTGAAATCAAAAAAGACCAATTTGGGTTCGAACGAGACTCCGTTGTCTTACTTGAACAATTGCGAACGATTGACAAAATTCGAATTCTTGAGAAAATTACACAAGTAGATGCAGAATTTATGCAAACTATTAACGAAGGACTGAAAGTGAGTCTGGGATTGGAATAAGGAAAGCCCTCTGATGAAAATTTAGAGGGCTGTTTTGATAAACGGTTGTCTGATGAAATATGAATTTCTCGAGAAAATCCCCTTGATTTACAATGGGGATGGTAGTATACTGATTAAGTACCTTAAGTACAAATGCCTCCTTAGCTCAGTTGGTAGAGCAGTAGACTCTTAATCTATGGGTCACAGGTTCGAGCCCTGTAGGGGGCATTTTTTATTATTATGAAGGTTGAGAAATGTTGATTTATCAATGTTTCTCAATTTTTTTATACCCAAAAAAACAAAAAGGTTTAGAAAATGGTTTAGATACCCATATAATTTGCAAAGTTTTGTGCTGTTTTATCACGGCTTTTTTGTGTTACGTGAGTATAAATATTTACAGTAGTTTGTATATCTGTATGACCTAATCTATCTCTTACTACTTCCATTGCTGCACCACTTTCAAAAAGTAGGCTAGCATGCGTATGACGGAAGCCGTGAATATTGATAATCTTGAAGTTATGTTTGTTGCATACCTTTTTAAGAATAGTAGCAGGCTTTCCTAAACAATACATTTTATTTTTTGAGCATTGGCAGTATACTAACTGATTTTCTCTCATAGCATTATGACCGAATTTTAACAGCGTTTTTGCCTGGTCAATCTTCCACTTTTTCAACCATGATACAGTATTGTCATCTAAAGTGATGGTACGATAGCTTTCAAGCGTTTTAGGTGGTTGAACAATCTGTTTACTGTTCATTCCTACAGCAAGAGTTTTATTCACTGTTACAGTCTGATTAGTTAGATCTATATCATTCCATGTTAGTGCTAAACATTCACCTTTTCTCATTCCTGTAAATGCTAGCAGTCTGAAAAAACTAAGCCATTCAATACTTGTATCTTGTTTGATGTATTTTAACAGTTCAATCAGTTCATCTTTTGTATAGTAACTCATTGACTCATCTTTTCTTACTCTAATCTTCTTAGGCATTACAAACCTATCTTTATGGTTGATGCTGATATAACCCATTCTTAATGCATAAGCGAGTACAGAAAAATTATAATTGATAATCTTTTTATAGTTCTTATATTTTTCAAACCATTTATTAGCATTATCCTGAATGAATGTAGTAGTGATACTGTTAATTCTAAGGTTGCTAAAAATAGGTAAGATATTATTTTTGAACATTGATTGAGTTTTAAAGAAGGTACTTTCCTTTACAGTATTTTTGTATTGAACTAACCATTCCTCATAAACTTCCTGATAGGTTTTAGAAACATGGATGCTAGTATCTAAATACTTATTATCTTGCAGATTAATTACCGCTTGACTCAAGTAAAGTTTTGCATCCTGTTTTGTAGCAAACCCACCTTTTTTAATATTTACTTGTTTACCTGTTAAAGGGTCAGTACCTAGGTAACCAACAATTTTAAATAGGTTACCTTTTTTTGTTGTGTATTCTTTAATTGTTGCCATTCTTTAGTATCCTTTCTTCCACCCCCACGGTAAAAGTAAAAGGATAAAGGTAAGTATTAATATTAATCATTCATGGATAAGATAAATGTATCCCTTTATCTTGTTATTAATCAAATCTATATCTGTATTGGAAGTAGCTACAAATATATCCTTGTTTATTCTGTAAGAAGCATGTGCATGTATTTTTTCTTCTAAAACAGAATTAATTTCACTCTTTAAATAACTTAAAAGAATAGGGGATAATGAATTGAATATTTTATTCATTTCATTATCAATTTTAGTTTCAAATTCTATTTTTATATCGTTACATTCTTTTGTTCTATGAAGAATTTCAAAAACACTTCCCATATTAATATCATTAATAAAGCAAGTTGATTGTAATGTACTTTCAAATGTATATTTTTTTTCACTATATTCTAAAACTTGAATAAAAAAGCTATCACCATTTAATAATTCTATTTCAAAGTCATAAGGTGAGTATTCAAAAAAATCATTAGGTTGTATTTTTAAAAAATTACAAATTGTATTCAATGTTTTGTAATCTATTTGTTTTGATTTATTAGTTGTGATCTTAGAGATTGTTGATTGAGCTATTTTTGTTTCGATGGATAGACGGGAACCGCTTATTCGTCTTTCTGCTAAAAGTGTATTTAATCTATTAAACAACATTGTATACTTCCCCTTTCGAAAGCATTATAGCACAAGCACTATAAAAATTTCAATATACAATAAAAAAAATATTATTTAGGGGTTGACAGCCCATGAAGAAGGGTGTAAAATGCAGGTGTAATTATAGCGTAAGCGCTATAAAAAATTCCGAAAGGAGGTAAAAGATATGGAAAGAAGATTAAAAGTAATTTTAGCAAGTAAGGGTATGACTGCTAAAGATTTATCTAATATCACTAAAATTTCTCAATCTACTATTTCGAGTTTTTTAAATGGTAAAAGAGATATTAAGTTTTCAACTTTAAAGAAAATTTGTTTAGCATTATCCATTGATATTAGAGAACTTTTTATTCCTGTAGAGGATTGAATAAAAAAATAGCAAAAAAATAAAAGGAAAGGAGGTTGTCTATGTTCACATTTGCTTTACCAGAACAATTTGAAAAGGAAGTATCTATTTCTTTGCGTAATGTTTATGCTGATGCAATCGAACAAGCTAGACGTGATGCATGTATTTCAAAAGAATACTTAACAGCTAAAGAAGTAGGTACTAATTATGTATCTGTATCAGTTGCGACTTTGAGAGATTGGGAAAATCAAGGCTTACCATGCTATCAAATACAGTCAAAGAAATACTATAAAAAGAATGAAATTGATGCATTCATGAATAAATACAAAAGATAAACAAAATACCCCCACGGTAGAATGAAAGGATTTTTAAACTATGAAAAAAGAGTATGTAAAAGAACTTAAACTTTTAATGCAAATGGTCAGTGAAGGAGCAAGTAACGATGTAGTGCGAGACCAGGCAAAAAAAGTCTTTGACATGGGCAAACAAATTATAAGTGAATTGGAAGATGAGGGAACATCTTGCTAACAATCCCCACGGTAATTATTTTTAAGGAGATGTAAAAAATGAGTAAAGTATCACACTATGCAGAATTGATGGAAACGGAAGATTATTATTTATTGGTTACTTATGTAAGGGATGTACCTAAATATGATGCGTTAAAAACAGCGTTGGAAGTAAAACGAGAACATAATTTGCAACATTTAAAAGTTACAAAGGTTAAAACTAAGGAAATCATTAATAATGTCATGCTTGCATTATTATTTATGCAAAAAGAAAAAGCTACTAACTAAACGCTAGTAGCAGACAGAAACAAATATATTTTAATACATCCAGAAATGTATTAAATCGTTTTTTCATATTATAGCAAAAAAGTATTGTTACGACAATGTTTTAATGAATATTAATAAAATAAGTATGAAAGATAAATTTTAAATTTAGTTCTAAATAAGGTACCACTAATTAAAACTAAAGGAAAGGGGGATCAAGAAAAGAGTGGCAGAAAAAAAGTATTATTGGTTGAAATTGCCCAAAGGTTTCTTTGATATGAAGGAAGTTAGATATTTACGACGGAAAGAACATGGGGAAATCTATGTAATAATTTACCTAAAATTACTCTTAATGTCCTTAGAAACGAATGGTCAAATTAAATTTGAACATTATTCAGAAACTCCAGAGGAAGAAATAGCTTTTGCAATAGATGAAGAAGTTGAGCATGTTAAGGCTGTTTTAGATTTTTTGATTAGTAAGAATCATATTACTGTTTCAAATGATGTCTACTGTATTGAAAAATTAGCCGAAATGGTCGGAAAAGAGGGTAGAACAGCTTCAATCATGAGGAACGCAAGGGCTAAAGAGAAACAAAATGATTCAAATAAAATAAATGAAATTCAAGATGTGACTGAGAATTGTCACGATGTGACAGATAAAAATAACAATGTGACGGATTGTGTAACATTGTTACATAGAGAAGAGAAAGAAAAGAGTAGAGAAGAAATAGATAAAGATAAAGAGAAACAGAAAGAGAAAGAAAAAGATAAAGAAAAAGATAAAGAAAAAGATAAAGAAATAGACATAGATACTAGAGTAGATACAGAGGTAAGAGAAGATACTACCCTTGAAATTATTCGTTTAAAAAACCAACAATTGCTTAATGATTTTGTAGCTGATAAAACACTGAGTAAAAAACAAAGAGAGTATATTTTTGGAATGGTTAACAAATACAAAAAACTAATCACTAAAAAACACATACAAGGTTTTTATAACGATGCAATGACTAAAATTAATGATTAGATAGAGAAAGGAAGGATTTATGAGACAGAATCTAGCGTTGAATTTTGAAGCCCAACGTCAATACATCATAGACAAAACAAACGGGAAATTAGAATATCGAGATATGATTTATTGTCCAGACTGTAAGAGAATTACAAAACATTATTTCATGAAAGAATTAAATCAAGAAATTTGTGGATTTTGTTATATGAAGAATAAGAATGAAGAACAAGAAAAAAGTATTACAAAAGAAGTTAATAAAGGAAGGGTAGATAGACTAGAACATATTAATAAAAGTTATTTGAAAAAATATTCTATTATTTCTAATAACAATTATTTTGATAAAACGTTTTATGAGTTTAGAACTAATAACAAAAAGGAACTTAATGAGGTAAAAGAGCCGTTAAGACAACTAACAAAACAAATCTTAAATGGTAATCATTTCACTATTGTATTGTACAGTAATGAAAGTGGAACGGGTAAAACTCACTTAGGTTTCTCAACGCTTAATGCTATTAATGATAATTGTTCAGATTGGGGAGATAATAATAAACAGTTAAAATGTTTAGCGGTATCCTTTTTAACTCTAGCAGATAAAATTAGTCAAAGTATTTCTGAAGGAGAAAATAAGCAAGGCTATTACTTAAATCTCATTAAAGATGCTGATGTAGTTCTTCTTGATGATGTAGGGGCAGAAAAGACTAGCGATTTTAGAACGAGTTTATTATTTGATATCCTTGAAAGTAGAGCAGAAACTAAGACCACAATCATTACAACTAATCTAAATGATAATCAATTATTAAATAAATATGGTCAGCGTGTTTTTAGTCGAATGAACCTCAATAAACAAGTGATTGATTTTAGCAGCTTAGAGGATTATAGAATGAATAAAATTAAGTAGATATGCTAGCTAAAGCTCGAGTGAACCACGAGTGAACCGTGGAAAACAGCTCAGCTAGAGCAGATATGGAACACTAGTCTTCTCTATGAAAAAATATGATATGGGAGGTGAGAAAAATGAACACAAAAAAGGCACCTAACAATAGAATGCTAGATACCCTAAACACTAACCCAACTTTTATTTTTTTAGATAATGGCTTAGTGATTCACTCAGACGAATATTTAATCAAAGTTGATTTAACGTCGGTGGAACCAATTGAAAAACATTAATACCATTTGGATTAACGCCTAATTCAATTATTTCGCTATTAGAACGTAAAGTTACAGCGGGACCATCAACAATTGACTCTATAAAAACATCTCTTCTAAACGCTAAAATTTGATGTTTAGTTTCAAGAGTCAATATATATAGTGGTAATTCAGCATCAGTACTATCACTAAATATAAAAGCAGTGTTTGTATTGCTTTTTGTAGTAATTTGATGGTCAAATTGAACAGCAATAGTTCCCTTAGAAAAATTATTTATTTGTATATTCATATAAAACACCTCCTTTCCCAATTACAATTATATGCTTGAAAATATCTTACAACAATATGAAAGGAGTAAGAAAATGGATTTTGACGAAATGATTTTCCAAGCTTTAGAAAAAAATCCACAAAGACTAATCAATTTATTAATAAACAGTGGATTTAAAGTAGTAGCAATGAAGACAGATTTAACTACTAAAGAAATGTGTGAACGAGCAAACATAAATTATAAAAGTTGGTTACAAAGTGAAGTACGTAATGACCCGCGAATTGTAGCAATGAGAGATACAACTAGCGGGAGAAATCATCAATATAAAGCCACGGATGTGGATAAGATAAAAAAAATTTGGAGAGAATGTAGAAGAAAATGGAGGTAAAAAAACATGGAATCAAAAGTAAAAATTATTGTAACAAATCTAAATGAATTTCACGAATTATATAAAGAGTTGAAAGAAAAAGAAAAAGGGTTGAAAGAAGTTTTAGATAAACTAGAAAAGTTTGATTTAAAGTTTGAATCAAGAGCGGAAAAGGAATAGGTCATAGACAAAAGAAAAATTCGGAAAACAATTCGGAGCAAGTAAAAGCAACGTTAGAAAGTGGTAGAATGGAGAATCCCTTCCTAACAAATCTAGACTAAAGAAAATCGCAGATTTAATCGGAGTATCAGTAAGTGAGTTTGTAAGTAACCACACTTGAGAGAAGATAAAAGGAGATAAAGTAAGAGGAAAAGGAGGTAAGATTGGATAAAGAACAAAGAGCAACCATAAAGAATATGTTAGCTATTCCCAATCTAATTACAGCATATACAGATAAATTAAATAATGTTAGAAAAATGTTTTTCCTTACTCATAGCCTTATAGGTGGAATGATGATTGATGACCTCAATGTATATACACGTTCAATAGACCCATACAGTGCAGCAGTATTAATTGAAACAGAGGAACGCATCATCAGAACGAGAATAGACCGTCTAAGCAAGCGATATAAACTATTTACTGATGAATTTACCGAGGAAGAGTTAAACGCGCTTAGAAGGGCTGTAAATGAAAATGAGGATACTCTAATCATTCAAAGAGCGTATGAATGGATACAAGAAGTAGATTATTATTTAACTGCTAGAAAAGAAGCAATAAAACAAAAAGGAGAAAAACTAAAAGGGTTTAGTTTCCTAGAGGAAGACCCAATACAGCAAAAAAGGGAGCAATTAAGAGAGATTAATTCCCTAGAAGAAGACTCAATACAGAAAAAGATTGAGCAGATAAAAGAGATTGAATGCTTAGATGAAGAATTTGAAAAGATGATGCGAGGGGTAGCAATTTGAGAGAAATAAAAAAGGGATATGGTAATAAATACAGTTATTCTGATAATGCTTTTTACAGTATTAGTGATGTATACTTCCACCGCTTATATATTACAAAGACCTATAACGCACTTTCAGATAACCGTTCTTTAAAACAGTTAGCTAGTTTTTATGAAGTGATGAAGCGGTTGAATATGGAAGATAGGATAATTATATATGAAAAATATTTCAAGTATGCGATGATGCGAGTGTCTAAAGATAAATATAAAAATAAAGCAAAGATACAGAACAAGTATATTGTTAAAGAAGTAAGCAACATTGAACATGCAAAAGCAATGAATATAACAATCAATGAGTATAAAGAGCGATTAGATAGAGCGTTAAGAAACTATCTAAATACACTGATTGATGTTGTAACTGAATAACAAAAATATAACTCTCTTACTGAAAAGTAAGGGGGTTATTTATATACATTCATAAACAGTAATATAGATATACTCTTATCTATTTTAGATTGTCGTTTAACGTTTCTTAGTTTGAAAATCATATATGAATTAGTTTACTTATAATAGCTTTCAAACGCATCATAATGATCATAAAACTACATAATACAGTAAACAGACTTTATTGAGGCTTTAAATTATATTAGTGAATAGCAGGAAGAGTGAGGATCGAATAAAGGAGAATGTAAGTAAATAATCTATAGGAACAAGACGGTAGAAGTAACTGCCAATGTATACTGTATAGAACTGATAAAGAAGTTGAATCAATGGTTTATTTTTAATCATAGAACAAGATAGTGTATGTGTTTGCCATGATGCTAGAGGTGTAAAGGGATACCCCGTGTGAAAATTACTAGAGGAAAAGGCAATTTCAGACCGCGCCCCCCAACAGCTCGCACAAACTCCCCTTAATTTTTTTTTTGCATAACGTAAAAAAAGCCCTAGAGTAAAATATAAAATTCTATTCTAGGACTAAAAAATGATAAAAAATATAAAGTTATACTCTCTCGCATAGTACTTTAAATATAGAAACTATCAAAAACAGATTTATTTTCAAGGTCTTCACGAGTATAAACTTTGAGAGGAGCTAAAATTGATAAATCATTATAAATTGCAGTTCTGTTTGCTAAAGTAACAATTGCCACTTCGCCATCTTTAGTATCAATTTGTTTTTTTTCAAACAAATTATGAAAAGCTGTCATATATTGTTTTTTTCGTTCAGATTGTTCGTGACGCCTTTGTTTTTTAGGGTTTGGATTGGATGAAGTATACTTTAATTGAGTAAGAAAAGTTATCAGTTTGAATTTACATTCATATAAATTAAATTGTTTATTAATTTTATGAATGTAGACAATATCAAATTTACAATTACAGTAATCACAGTCATTAAACATTAGTTGTGAATTGTATAATATTTGAGGTTCTGAAGCAAGGATTCCTTTAGGGTCAGGAATTTTTTTCCACATATTAACTATATACTCTACATAATTACTACATATTTTCAAATAATGTTGAGAAGTATAATCGTTACTAAAAAAGTTAATAATTTTCTCTTTTAAATTCTCATAAATTTTTAGGTTAACTGTTTGATTCTCCATTACTTCAAATGTTTCTTTTGAGTTATCTAAATAAAGAGCTACTTGTTCCACGCTAATTCCATTAGGATTAGTAGTAGTGACAAAAAAATCATTAAGAATCCTAAAGCAAGTATAATCTTCTTTTATAATTTTGCACAACTCGATAACTTCAGGTTCGTAGGAATACTCTTGGATGTTTAAAGAAAAGTTGTTTATAAGGTAAGTAGCAACCATAGGAACACCTACTTAATCTTCCTTATTGTAATCTTTCCAAAACCGATACGGAAGTCGAGGAGTTGGAACTTCAGTGTGTTCGAAAGAATTAATTAAACGTTCTCTTATATAGGGTTCGATAATTTCAAATAAAGCGTAGGCAAAATCTTTAGTACTCAACATTTTTTCGTCAAGTTTATTTTCTGAAGTAAAACCTACAGTATGTTCAACAGAAAATATTAATAGGTCTGATTCAGGAATTCCTATTTCAAAATAAACATTTATTCTGTATGCATCATTTTCTTTATTATATGCTAACTTGTCGTAAGTTATACCATTGGTAATTGTAATTGTTTCGGAATCTTCAAGCATTTTCTTGATAGGTTGAACATTTAATGTTTGCTGGTTCAATGAAATTGAATTTATATTTTTGATCATTGTTTTTTTCTCCCCCTACATAACTCTCAACTAAAATTATTTTGTCAAAAGAATTTTTATATTCAATATAGTCTTTTTCATAGTCATTTTCGAATTCATCGAACATTTTTCGTAAATAGTATGTAAATCTATCATTTTTTAAATGTAGTGAATTTAAACTAACCTCTATGTTATCTAAATTTAAAAAAGTATTTTCATTTTTAAATTGTTTTTTAAATAAATTTAGGCAGTTCAGAATATCTTTTTCCTTAAAATTAATAAAATCAGCATTGTTTAAGATTCTATTGTATATTTGAAAATAATTTTCTTCATCATAAGTATTAGTTATTTTGTCGAAGTATTCTTTTAGTTGAAAATCATTTATTTTTTGGATATTTTCTAGTATGTTTAATTCAAAATTCTTTTTACTATTTTTAAATTCGTTATATACTGTTTTTACATCGTTATTTTTATCAATAACAGATTTGGCAAAAAGAAATGTATTATTAGGTGTTTGCATTTTAATTACCCTTCCATTTTAACTAATATTTTCAAACCATACTTTAATTTTAAAAAATTTCAGATAATAAAGTTACCATATTCTACCATAAATGTGCGAGACTAACAAATGCTAAAAATAATAAATTACAACTTAAAGAGAAATAAGTAAAAAAATAAATCTAGATAATTAATAATTAATAAGTTCTTTTTACTCTTATCGTGAGGGTGGAGTTTTATAAAAATGGTTTAGAAAAAGGTTTAGAAATTGGTTTAGACCAAACTAAACAAAACGGGATAAAAACGGGATTTATAAAATTTAAAACGTTGATTTAATGCGTTTTTTTGCTAAAATTTTAGTCGTCCGTCTGCCCTGTAGGGGGCATTTTTTTATGCACAAAAAGCCTTGGTTTTCTAAGGCTTTTTGTGTAGTCTTAGCACTAAAAAATGAGAGAAAAAAGGTTTTGACAATTCGCGTCACATGAAGTTATTTAAGCATCTCCTTTTCTCTCATTACCATTTTCTGTTATAATAAATTGTACTTCTAGAATAGAAAGGACTTAAGATGACAACTCTTATTAAACATAAACGTGTAGAATTTTCAGAACTTTTTTATGACTTAGTTTTTGTTTTTGCAATTTCAAAAGTAACTACTTTAATTGACCATCTTCATAACGGTATTTTGACTTGGAATTCTTTCCTTGATTTTTTCATGGCTGTCTTGGTTCTCACTGATTCATGGATGATTCAAACCGTTTATACCAATCGCTATGGAAAGAACTCTTTATTTAACATGGTAATCATGTTTATCAAAATGGGACTTTTACTCTTTATAGCCAATATGATTGGACCTGATTGGCAACAATATTTTCATTATCTTTGTTGGGCTGTTGGTACATTAACCTTTACCTTATTTTTACAATATTTGGTTGAATTTTTTAGAAAATCAACCGATAATGTTGAACGGGAAAGTATCAAAGGTTTTCTATGGATAACAGGTCTAGGAAGTTTAGGAGTCTATCTAGCAGCTCTTCTTCCTATTTACGTTGGAGTCTCTGTCTTATTTGCTAGTATTCTGCTAACATTTATTATGCCAATTATCTTGCTTAGTAAAGATAAGCATTACCAGGTAAATCTCCCCCATTTAATCGAGCGCATCTCCCTTCTTGTCATTATTACGTTTGGAGAGATGATTATGGAGCTAGCTAACTTCTTTACAATCGAGAATTTCTCGATTTATTCGGTTCTTTATTTCATTATTATGCTTTCTCTGTTCTTGTTTTATTTTGGTCAATTCGACCATGCTATTGATGAAAAATCTAATCAAAAGGGACTATTTCTAATTTACAGTCACTATCCTATTTTCATTGGACTTATTATGATGACTGTTTCGATGAGTTTTCTTCTGAATCCTGAAGCTAATCTTCTCTTTGCAACCAGCTTCTCTTATATCGGATTTGGCCTCTTCCAAGTTGCTGTCCTAGTAAATGGGCCCTGTAACAAACACTATCTTCGCTATTCGAAAAGTTACTACTGTGTCCAAGCGACACTCTATCTGGCTGCCTTGATTCTCTCTTTAATCTTTGCTTCTAATCCTATAATAGTAGTGAGTATAACAACCATTTTAGCTCTAGCTATAGCCATTCATTTTATTTATTTTTATGTGACACAGAATAAAAAATATTCCAAATCTAACTGGGGGTTCTTTTAATGAGTTTATAACATAAAAAAGCTTTGGGAACCAAGGCTTTATATGATATCAATCACCGACCACGAAAATGTTTAGCTTACAGAACTGCTGGTGAAGCTCTAGAGGATGAGTTCGAGTAAATGTTGCACTTATTCTTGCAATTTATCATTTACTTGATGCACGAACTCGATATTTTTTTCGTTAATTTGTTTTTGCCCCACTTTTGCCCCATTTTTAAATCCTGACATTGAAAATACCTAAATGCATCTTCCAAAAATCATTTGTTTTTCAACATTTTTGATTACTTTCAATATAAAAATTTCTTACACATCCATGCAGGGGGCATAGAAATAGAAAAGAAAGCCTTGATAATCAAGGCTTTTTTGCTTGTTCCGAACTAAAAAATGACAAGATTTTTAGGATATTCTGAGTTTAATATAGATGAAAATTCTTGTCTTATAACAAAAACCGCAATATTGCGGTTTTTTTGTTATAAAAATAATCTAAGTTACTCATCTAATCGAATAAACATCATCGCGTTAAGTAAGGAGATGAGTGCGACTGTATTAATATTATTGGAATAGATAAGTCTCTTGTTCTCAATAGGTGGAATAATAAAATTCGAAATGATGATATCGTAAGGTGATTCTTTTAAAGAATCAATTGATAGTTCTAATTTATTCCATACTTCAAGTTCAAAATTATTACTGCAATAGTAAGCAAGTGTCTCTGCTACTGATTTTGCATGGTACTGATCAAAATTACTCATGACCAAAACCTTTAATTTCGGTTGATTTTGTAAAAGATTTAACACTAAGTGTTTGCTATGAGTGATAAAAGTATAGGACAAATGATTGACTTTCATTGAACTATAATCCATTTCCAAAGTCTTTAGATAGTGTTCCATTCCTTCCTTCACCTCTGAAACAAAGCGAGGGAAAATATTTTGAAAGTTTTTGATTGTATTGCCTTTTTGATCAAATAGGATAAACTCTGTCGATAATTCCTGGCGATGCAGATGTGCCGTATTATGCAGGTGCCAAATCAGATTGTCCTTATTGTCTACTTGAATATTATACTCTCTTGATACCTGATCCACTAAATCTCCCAATAACTGATACGATTTTTTTACATAGCTATCTGTTTTTGCATAGTTCAGAAATACTTCTTCATCTATGAAAAACATTTTTTGAAAATAGGAGACAAATAGTTGACCTATTACTTCTTTATTCAAAGAGATATGATATTCAGAATCAAAGCTCGCTACAATCTCTTCGATTTCTTCTGCCTGCATGAAAGACTCTAACAATTGGTTATTAAAAGAATTTTTCTCAACTTCCAAGAAATGACCAAACTTTATTCGGTATAAATTCGTAACAAGGAGCAACTTTAACATTCGTTGAGTTGCGAAATTGACTGGAAAGGCAGTTTCTTTATAGACCAGTGCTAAAAGCTTACACAGAGGTTCTACTGAAAAATCTTCAAATGGCCATTCAAGGAAATAATATTTCTCTGAAAAATACTGGGCAAAAAAGTAACGGATATCGATCTCATTTCCAGTAATTCGAACTGGATTGAGGCTAATTTCAAAACGATATTGTTTCTTAATAATTTTATTAATATGACCGATGATACGGTAAAGAGAGGAGGAACTGACATAAAACTCTTTGCAAATACTATCAGCATCACATCCTTCATTAAAGAAGACAAATTCTAAAATTGAAAAATGAGTTGAATGCTTAAAAAAATGATGATAGACCATCT
>ERZ773087.1466-NODE-1466-length-14855-cov-97.862568_pt1 | contig 14855 bp, 15 predicted proteins | sample MGYA00511375_ERZ773087 | MGnify/ENA primary metagenome ERZ773087 (study PRJEB29015, sample SAMEA2737995) | human oral metagenome | biome: human oral; feature: human-associated habitat; material: dental | place: China | collected 2063 ...
CGCCTGAACCGGTACGGCGACCATATAGCACCGGCTTGATTCTTTCGCCGCCGCCTGTTATCATAATGCCGTAAGATTTCGAAAACCGTTCAGAGAGGGAGAACTCCATGCAGATCGTATTGCTGTCCGGCGGTGCAGGCAAGCGCCTTTGGCCGCTCTCCAACGACCTATATTCCAAACAGTTTCTGCGTCTCCTGCGTCGCGCAGACGGCACGCGTGAATCCATGATCCAGCGCGTCTGCCGTCAAGTACGCGAGGCAGCCCCCGGTGTCCCCATCACCATCGCAACCGCCGGCGCGCAGATCTCGCTCATACGCCGCCAGCTCGGTACGAACGTCAGTATCTCCGTCGAGCCGTGCCGCCGCGACACCTTCCCCGCCATCGCCCTTGTCTGTGCCTATCTGCACGAGGTACGCGGCGTACCGCTCACAGAAGCCGTCGCCATCTGCCCCGCCGACCCCTACGTTGCCTCCGACTATTTCCGCGCCGTCACAGACCTCCTCACCGAGGTCGAACGAGAGGGCGCTGCGCCGCTCCTCCTCATGGGCATCGAGCCTACCTATCCCAGCGAAAAATACGGCTACATCCTCCCCGAGACGGGCGACACACAAAGCAAAGTCGCCTCCTTCCGGGAAAAACCGGACGAGGCGACCGCAGAGAAATATATCGGCGAAGGTGCACTGTGGAACAGCGGCATCTTTGCATTCAGGCTCGGCTATGTACTCGACAAGATGCAGGAAATCTTTCCCTTTGACGGCTACGAAGACCTCTACAACCGCTATGAGGAACTGCCGAAAATCAGCTTTGACTATGCCGTCGCCGAAAAAGAAAAAGACATCGCTGTCCGCCGCTACAGCGGCACATGGCTCGACATCGGCACATGGAACACCCTCACAGGAGTCATGCCCGAGGAGACCATCGGGCGTGTCACCCTCGACGAGACCTGCTCGAACGTCCACGCCGTCAATACAGCGTCCATGCCCATCCTATGCATGGGGCTCAAAAACGTCGTCGTCGCCGCCAGCCCCGAGGGCATCCTCATCGCCGACAAACACCGCTCCAGCATGATGAAGCCCTATGTCGAAAAACTCCATACCCCCGTCATGTATACCGAAAAATCATGGGGTGAGTTCCATATCCTCGACGCCGACACGAACAGCCTCACCATCAAGATCACCCTCAGCCCCGGACATGCTCTCACCTACCACATGCACGAACGCCGTGACGAAACATGGACCGTCATCGAAGGCCGCGGCCACGTCAACCTCGACGGCAACGAATTCGCCGTCTCCGAAGGACAAACCGTCCGCATCTCCCGCGGCTCCTTCCACACCATCCGCGCCGAAACCCTGCTCAAGGTCATGGAGGTGCAGGTCGGGGAGGATATCGATGTGGAGGATAAGGTTGTGTGGGGACATAATATAAAAGGTTCTCAGCTATAATACATCTATTTTTATGTCATCAGTATTAATTAATTATATCATGGAGGAATGCAATATGAACCCGATTGGGGTATGTCAAGTAAAGTGTGTAAGTTTCTTATAGAGCGGAATATTTTCGGATCATCTGTCCGACCCGCTCATCAATACAGAGTTGATTCATCACAATCGCCCAGTTCTGAATGGAGTGTCCCTTCCATTTCTTGTACAGCTCCTTGATCCGTAAGTAAAACACCTTGAACACAGCCGTCTCGCTTTGAAATGCCCCCTGCTTCGTTACTTTGCGAAAACTTGCATTGACGCTCTCTATCGCATTTGTTGTGTACATGACACGACGGACATCACTGCCATATTGGTAAAGTTGTTCAACATGCCGGAAGTTGTCCTTCCATACGCGAATTGCGCCCGGATACTTGCTCCAAGTCTCACAGAATTCCTCAAATTCGCTCTGTGCAGCCCGAAGGCTAACTGCCCCATAGATCTTTTTAAGTTGTGCCGTAAATGCCTTGTAATCCTTGCTCGGAACGTATTTAAGAGAATTGCGTATCAGGTGAACAATGCACCGCTGTACCACCACGTTCTTAAAGATCGACTTTGCGCCGTCTTCCAGGCCGCTCACTCCGTCCATTGATATGAAGCCGATGTCCTGTACGCCGCGTGCTTTGATCTCGTCAAATACCTGCATCCAGTGATGTTTGCTTTCCGTATCGCCCATCCATAGCCCTAGAACGTCTTTCTTGCCTTTTAGGTCATATCCGAGGATCACATATACCGCTTGATCAGATACGCCTTTGTCACCGCGCATTGAAACATAGATACAGTCAACGAAGACGAACGGATAAAATGCCTTGAGCGGTCGATTTTGCCATTCATGCAGCTCGTCAAGCACACTGTCTGTAATATGCGAGATTTGCTCAGCACTGAGCATAAAGCCATAGATGTCATCGATGGTCGAGGAGATGTCTCGCTGACTCATTCCTCTGGCATACATCGCGAGCACTTTTCCTTCAATGGACGAAACGTCCGTCTGTCTTTTGGGAACGATTTGCGGTGTAAAAGAGCCGTCACGGTCTCTTGGCACGCTGATGGGAACCTCGCCTGCTGAGGTTTTGAGGACTTTGGGGGTATATCCGTTGCGGCGATTTGCTGTATCCTTTTCGCCTCGCTCGTTGCTCATGTAACCGTGTCGTGGTCAAGCGTTTTTGTAACACGAGTGTCCAATAAACTTATGTTGAATACCTCGCTTCGAATGGCGTACGATAGCCGTTATAAGAATGCGGTCGTACATGGTTGTATATGGTATAAGCAAAATGCTCCACTGCGCGATAGAGAGATTCCTCATCTCGATACTCATGAAGATAAATTTCTTCGTTCTTCAGCGTATTGAAATAGTGCTCCATAGGGGCGTTATCATACGGGCATCCAGCCTTGCTCATGCTTTGCGTCAGATTGTGTTCCTCGCAAAAATCAGTGAACGCCTTCGATGTGTACGGGCTGCCCTGATCGCTATGAAGAATCAGACCGTTGCTTCTCTTTCGTTGACTGCTGAGTGCTTTGCCAAGCGTTCGGATTGCTAAATCGCTCGTCATACGACGATCTGTCAAGCTTGCAACAACGCTGCGATCATACAGATCAATAATCGTACAGTTGTATCGGACATCGCCTCCTTTGAGAAATAAATAGGTGAAATCTGTTGCCCATTTCTGATTGATTTGTGTTGCCGTAAAATCTTGCTTGAGCAGATTCTCAAACTTCTTATGCTCTATGCCACCTTGATATCTCGGAGCTTTTTGCCGCACAATAGAGCGCAATCCCAGTTCTGTGTTCATGTACTTATGAACCGTCAGGGCAGAAAGCTCGATGCCTTTGCGCGCCAGATCAACCTGCATCCTGCGGTACCCGGCAACGCCATTGGTTTCATGGTATAGGGCTCGAATTTGACGCAGGATGTTCTGTTTTCGGGCATCTTCTTTTGCCCGCCTGTGCTTTCGGTAGTTGTAATAAGCATTCGGATAAATTCCAAAACGCCGCAGCAACCACCGGACGCCGAACAGATTCCGATGTTCATCGATGAATCGATATGCCTCTAGTCGATTCCCTTTGCGAAGAATGCCGCTGCTTTTTTTAGGAAAAGGTTTTCTTTGCGTGCGTCTGCGAGTTCTTCGCGCAAGCGACGATTCTCCTTCATAAGCTCCAGATCGTTCTGGGCAGTCAGGTTCTTTGAGGCGTTTTGCTGGCATTCTTCGCTGAATTCTTTGCACCATTTGCTGATGCTTGCTTTTGAGACTCCATACTCTGCTGTCAAGCTTCGGTATGTGCGTCCTTCTTCAATATGAAGCCGGACGATCTGTTGCTTGAATTCTGGTTCATAGTGTTGTTGTGACAAGAATAGAATCTCCTTTCATTCGATGTTTCCCATTAGACATTCCTGTTACAACTTTAGTTTACCACAACACCGAGATGGTTTTCCATCTCGCCGTTGAGCATGGCTTCAAACATGGGACCGAAGATTTCTTTGAGGGCGTTTTGCATGTCTTCTACACTCTTGGGCTGATACTCTTCGATAATTGCCTTAGCGAGCGTTGCACCGCGCCGTGGGAGCCTCTTTGACATAAGGGTTCCTCCTTAGTTTTTGACTTCCCCTCACGGGGAGTGCTCCTAAGCTGTCTTCCTACTTACACAGTTTATTATACACTCCCGATCTTTAAAGTCATGTGCTTTTGTATAAAGTTTCACATTTAACGATTAATGATTTTCACTATCCTCTAAAACCTATCTCTTTTGCAACTCTTTTTATCTGTTGAATAAAAGCATCATTTTGACGTTCATCTGACATATCTTTACTTGGAGTTGTTGCCCATCTGTATATTTGTTCAATGCTCCCATAGCCCCTTTTAAAGATTTTTGCATACTTTAAACAATTATATTTAGTTGGTGCATCTGTCAGTATGATTTTTAGTTCTTCATCCTTCCAGCTTTTTCCTTTATTTGATGTATCACGTAAATGTTCATTTTCTTTTTCAAATTCAATAATGATATTAGATACAAAATTCATTTTTTCATCAAATCCCATATCATCAATATTTCTACCCAATAAATCAAACATTCTTTCCTTGTAATCATTCTTCTTCATATAAATAAATTCTCCTCCAATAAATAATTCACCTAAATTCAACAACTCCCTTTTGAATTTACTTTTTCAACTTTTTAGTATCAAAATAGTATCACTCAGGAGTTTTTTATTTCCATAAATCGATAAACTCCACTATTTTCAATAGTTTTATAGCAGTATCGTATTTGTTACTGTTACTCGAGCTCATTCGTGCCGGGGGGCTTGCCGTCCGCACCGGTATTCATGAAGACCGTGCCTTCCTCGGCGAGGAGCGCATAGGTGTCCGATTTCTCCAGCGCGTGCGTGCGAATCTTGCCGCCACGCACCGTGATATGGGAGTCCTTGCCTGCCTGCAGCGCGGTGCCGGTGACGTTCATATCTACCTTGCCGTTGACAGTGACGCGCGTATGGTCATGACCTCATAGCCGTCCACGTCGTTCCCGATTCTGCCGCCGAGCGCTGCATAGATGCCGCTCATCCGATAGTGCGCGGTCGCAGCCGTAGCTGTATCTCCCTGCGTTGCGGGCGCCGTGTTCTTCACGCGCACCTTGAGATCGCCGTTGACCGTCAGCTGTCCGCCCTCATCGAGGAGGATGCCGGTGACATAATGATTCTTGCGTCCTTTCGCCACGCTGACACCGGAGACGTTGACGAGCGTATTGCCCTCCCATGTCTCCTGGCTGTCCTCTCCGACGACCTTGCCGATCGCACGCTCATCGGTGTGATCATCGAACTTATTGACCGCTGTGAACGGCAGATCGCTCCGCTCCGTGGTATAGATCCCCTTGCCCGTGCCATCCTCGAATTCGATGTAGCCCTTCTTCGCGGCGGAGGGTGCCGTCAGCGACTCGGCAATCTCCAGCGTACCCGCGAGGTTGTCGCCGCCGTGGACATAGTCCTTGTAGTAGAGCTTCGCCGCGAGGTCACTGAATGCCTTCGTCAGCTTTGCCTGATCGGCGGGTGCTTCCGAAGCGGTATTCAGCCCCGTGCTGTCCGTGCGCAGGATGACATGGGAGTCCGGTGCTGCATGGTTGACGATGAAGTTTCCGCCGAAGAGACTGCCGTCCGCCGCACGCCCGTATGTGACGCGTTGCCAGCCGCTGAAGTTCTCCACGGTGATGGGCGTCTTCCCCCTGTACCTCCACATACTGATGCGATTACCTGCCATAAATAACCATACCCCCTTCATAGAATTGAACCAATGCGAATTTGCTACGACTACGAGCAAATTTACATTATAAAAACAAGTATACCATTGAAAATAAATATGAAGAAATATACTTTATCTATCGATGAATAATATATGCATACATATTGGTTATTGCAATAATGGATGTTCTGTCATGCATGGCATCAGATCATTCGATTTCAATTCCCGGATAAAAAGCCTTTGCCATCATTTTTATTCCGTCAACGGTATGACAGAGCGGACCATAGGTATATCCGAGCGGGATACTGTAAATGCGGCGGTTTTGCACGCATTTCGTATGCTGGAGTCCCGGATGGTCATAGATCTGCGCAACGCATGAACCGTATTCTGCATGGCTGCAGATCACCATCAGAACATCCGGATCCTCCTTTGCAATGTGTTCGAATGTGATGACCGCAGGGGTTGCGATGGCCTCTGCTCCGATCTGCTCCGCCATATTTCCTGCCAATTTGCTCTTATCATAGGATACGAATGTGCTCATGAGCTCGATCAGCATGACGCGCGGTTTTGGATATGAGCGAGCCTTTTCGTTGATCTCCGCGATGCAGTCATAGGTTTCCCGGACGATGCGTTCGGCAGCGGGCTCCGCGTGAAAAATGCGGCCGTAGTCGCGGATGCTCTCCATCTCCTGCGCTACGGTCTCTGTGATGTAGTGGCGCCGAGGCTGAGAACTGCTCGGATTAACCAGTGTCCTCACGCCGTGTGCGTTCCAATAGTCGGTGCTGCCGAGGCTGTTTTTCGTAAAGCAGTATTGGTGTCCGATGATGAGGTCGGGATTCAGCTTCATCACATATTCCATGCGCAGCTGATAGTTCATGGCATGCGGCAGTGTTTCTAAAATGCGGGCATTCTCTTCCTTCATCGGAAAGGGCCCGTCATTATTTGCTGCAGCCAGGAGGATGGAAGAGGATGCACCGAGTTCAATCAGTGTCTCTACCTCGTTGTCTCCCACGACCAGGACACGCTGCGGCACGGCATCAAATACCTGTATGTTCTTCCCCTGCACATAGTAGTTGTCAATGCGTAAGTTCTCCACACGAACGGCGGTATCGCTGCTCTCGGGCAGAGCTGTTTTGCCGGGAGAAGAACAGCCCGTGCCTGCCAAACAGACTGCACACATTATAAGACTGCGTAAATAAATTGCATTCATGGGTCAGCTGCGCTTTCTCTTGAGTAACAGATGCAAAAAAACCGGGCTGCCGAGCAGACTGACGACAATCCCGATCGGCAGTTCTCCGTTCTCCACGGCCAGACGGCTGAACACATCTGCCCATGCCAATGCCCCCGCGCCGAGCGCTGCGCATACGGGCAGAAGTTTTGTGTAACTGCCGCCGACGAGCAGCCGCGCAATGTGGGGAACGGCGAGTCCGACAAAGCCGATGATCCCGACATTGTAGACAACCATCGCCGTTGCTGCGGCGCAGAGCAGGATGAAGAGCAGCCGCCGCTTTTCCAGGCGATAGCCAAGGGTGTGTGCCGTTTCATCGCCCAGGAGCATCAGGTTCAGAATGCGTGTCTGAAGCAAAAAGAAGAGGAGAATGGGAAGCGCAATCGCAGCGAGATAAAGATCCTTCTCCCAGCTTGCCTTTTCCAAACTGCCGAGCAGCCAGTAGGAGATATTTGCGACGGTCCGCGAACTCGGAGCCAGCGAGATGACGAGGCTGACGGCAGCACTGCAGACAGCGTGAATCCCCATTCCTGCGATGAGGATCATGAAGGATTTCCCCCGCCCGTAATAGTGTGTGAGCCACAGAACGAGGAACGTGGCTCCGCCTGCGCCGGCAAATGCGCCGAGGGGAACGGCTGAGAGACCCGCGAACACTGTAATGTTCGCGTACATCATCAATACCGCGCCGAGCGCAGCGCCTGAGGAAATCCCCAGAAAGTACGGATCGGCGAGGGGGTTGCGCAGGAGTGCCTGCATGACGGCCCCTACGACAGCGAGCGTACCGCCTGCGAGAAGCGCAAGGAAGAACCGTGGTGCACGCATATATGCCAAGACATCTGCATGGATCGGGGGGATCTGCGGATGTTCGGGCTGCAGGAGGAAGCGTATGACCTCCTGCAGCTCGACAGAGACGACGCCGCGCGTCATTGCGGTCAGCGGCAGAAGGAGAAGTACGGCAGCGAGCACCGTATACAGGAGAATGTTCTTTGTCCGTTCGTTCATCAATTCTGTACTCCTGTCCGGCATCTATCCATGATAAAAGCCATATCTGCGCCGAAATACGAGATAGACGAAAAGCGGCGCACCGATCAGAGAAAATGTCACGCCCAACGGGATCTCCACCCCCGGAATGGGAATGATCGTGCGGGAGAGAATGTCCAAGAAGACAGAGAATACACCGCCGAGCATGACAGCGGCAGGCAGCAGAATGCGGTGATCCGTACCTACAAAACTGCGGACGACATGCGGCAGAACCAGGCCGATGAAGCCGATCATGCCTGCGTTATAGACGATCAGTCCGACCAACAGCCCGTTGAAAAAAAGATACCGCGACAAACAGCTGCGGGGATTGATGCCGAGTGAGATGGCGGTGTCTCTCCCGAGGAGGAGGACATTCAGTACGCGCCCCTGCGTCATGAAGTATAAAAAAACGGCACCGACAACAGCGCATAGAAAGAGGACCTGCGGCAGGGATGCGTGCGATACGCTTCCCATCAGCCAAAAGGTAATGGCCTCCATCCCCTCTCGATCACTGCCCTTGTAGACGAGAAAACCTGCCAGAGAGGAGAATACGAGTCCCATCGCCAGTCCGCCCAGGAGCAGATTGCCGAGATCTGTGTGCGTGCCGCGTGCAATGACGATCACGAGAACGGACACCAAAAGAGCGCCGAGAAATGCGCTCGCACCGATGGCGGCAGTACCGAACAGACTGCCGAGACCAAGGAACAGAGCCGCTGCCGTACCGAAATAAGCACCGGCAGATACCCCTAGGATATATGGATCCGCGAGCGGATTCTGCACGATTGCCTGCATGATGATGCCCGAGAGGGTCAGCCCCATGCCGACACACAGAGCCAGCAGCACACGCGGAAGGCGCAGGTCGTACAGGATGCGCGCTGTGAGTGCATCCTCCTGTCCCCCGCCGGAGATGCCAAGGAGTGCAGCTGGTGATATATCGGTGAGTCCGATTGTCAGTCCCCAGTACATGACGATGAGCTGCAGCGCAAAGAGGAGGAGCAGCATGCGTGTTGTTCCCATTGTCGTTATTTTTTTCAGCAGCATAACTCTTCCCTTTCGTTTCTAAGACAACGAAAACAGGCAAACGGGAAAACCCGTCTGCCCGTATGTATGTGCTGTTACAGTTCAAAATTGGCGGAGAATGTGATGGTGCGCGGAGCACTCAGCTGCAGGCCGTCCGAGCCGGCGACGGGAACCCAGTAGTCTCTCCCTGTCACATTATAGCACATCAGAGAGAGCGTGACGGGCGTTGTGCCCATTTTCGTCTCATAGGAGGCACCGAGATCGAACTTCCACGAGGAGGGCACCGTAAGCTTCTCGTCCTTAATCTTGGCATTTCCAAGATATGAGACTCTGCCAATCAGCGACCATGCAGGATCGATGTGGTAGACAGCGCCGAGCGTGCCGGAGAGTTTTGACGTACCGCTGACAGCTTTTCCGTCGTTTGTTCCGTTTTGTGTTTTGGTCTGCTTGGCGTTGAGATACATGAGGCCGCCGACTAGATCGAGCCGGTTGTTCAGCTTGCCGGTGAATGCCCACTCAATGCCCGTGTTCTTCTGTTGGCCGTCATTGGTGCGGTATTTTCCGTCCGGGCGCATCACATCAATCGTATTGGCCTTGCGGATCTGGAAGAAGCTCAGTGTATTGACGAAGTCACCCTTTTTGATCTTTACGCCGATCTCGTCCTGCTTCGTCTTTGCCGGCGGGAGAACATCGCCTGCATTTTTGTAGGCAGCACCGGATACCGGGGTCCCCGCGTTGAAGGACTCGCTGTGGCTGATGTACCCCATGATATCCGGGGTGAACTTGTAGCTCAGTGCAAATGTCGGGCTGGTCGCACGAGAATCCTGGCGTTTTTGTCCGACTCTCGTATAACTGGAGTTATGCATGTGCAGTCCGAGCGTCAGCTGGAGGCGGTCATCCATGAACTTCATCGTATCGACGATGTGATAGCCCGTCATCTGCTGTTTGAACTGCAGCGGAGCTTCGTAGTTGGGCATCGGTACGCTTGGCCACGCATTGCTGCGGTAGAGATTGCCGGTGCCGGACCACAGATTGCCGCCGCCCGAGAAGCGGTTGACCCAGTTTCTGTCCGCACCGATGATATACTCGTGGCTGACCCTGCCTGTCCGGAAATCGCCGCGCAGTCCCGCGCCGAAGTAGACGCGCGTATGTGAGAGCGGCCAATACTCGGCATCGATTTGGAAGTCGCCGTTATTTGAGATCAGTTTCGGGGTGCCCTCGTAGTATTTGTCGTATTCGAACTTATGATAGCCGAAGTTGACGTATGCCTTCATGTACTCGTTGATCTTTTGGTCGTGGTTGAGGATGAGCCATGTGTCCTTATATGTGTGATAGAGCCACGACGGTGTGTAGCTCTTTCTTGCGTTGGGAGCCTTGGGCAGAGCCGTCAGTCCTCCAACGCTGAAGCCGTCGCCGCCGCCGTCATAACGAATGCGGCTGTGGCCGAGCATGAGGTTCGTCGCTTCCCGTTTGCCCTGATGATCCAGGTTGATGAAGATGTTGTTCTGCGTGAGTTCTTTATTTTCCTGTACGGTCTCGCCGCCCATGTGGTTGGCAACGATGCGCATGCCGTACTCCTTGTCCTTGCCGAAGCGCCGGCCGATATCAATGCCCTCTTCGAGCGCATGGCCGCCGTTATAGGACAGGCGGAAATCGGTGTTGTCCTTTGCCTGCGCTCTCTTTGACTGAAAGTTGATCGAGCCGCCGATGGTATCGGAGAGATTCGTCCCGTTGACGCCGAGATTCGGTCCCGACACGACGGTTGCGTTTTCGATCCAGTAGTACGGAAGGTTTCCGGAGCTCATCGCGCCCGGGATTCCGTTGATATACATGGAGTAGCCGTTCTGGTGGAAGCCGCGGATGCTCACAGAGTGAACGCTTTTGCTTGAGGATGCGCGGACGGAGGGAACGAGTGAGAGCGTATCCATGACACCGCTTTGCGGCGAGGAGAACGTCTGGATCGCCTTTTGGCTGACGGTCGTCACGCTGTATGGAAGCTCCAGGGAGTCCTTCTCTCCCAGAATGCCCGTGGTGCTCTTTGTCTGGATCATGTCGCCGGCAAAGGTGATCTTGCGCTCTCCGACAATCGTAAGAGCGGGCAGATCGTACACATGCTCTGTGTCATGTCTGTCTGGATCTGCTGCCTCCACGGTACAGAAGCCATGTCCTGCACCAAAAGAGCAGCCATAGATCACGGCTGCCAGCAGGAGTTGTTTCTTTGATTTTTTCATCATGCATGCCCCTTTCCCCATCGCTCGTGGGTTCAAATTGTGAGCGTCGAACAGGCAGTTCTCCTGGCTTGGGATCATCGCTCCTTTGCCCACCTTCCCAGGGCATCCACCCCAGTGGCACTATGGCAAATTCGCTCCTCCTCACAGTGGCGGGACCGCGCCGGCTTTGACCGGCTTCTCTATGAAGCCCCGAAGGGCACCTGCTCCACTTGATTCCTATCACCTATTAAATTTGATACAAGACAGATCATAATATGTATTTCATGTTTTGTCAATAATCATTTTATATTGAAAAATAAAAGACAAATAATTTTAAATTATGTAAATAAATAATGCTTCCGTGGAATATTTCGATGATATACTTAGCCTTTCATATTGATCTGCCGCACCCAAAACCGCCGCCGAAGAACAAATATCCTTCGGCGGCGTTCATCTGATCTGATCTATCGATTACTATTTTTCGCTGCGCATAGCGCGCAGGGAGGCGCGGGCGGCAACGATGGGGATGCCCGTCTCGTCTCTGAGCACCTGCGCGTCTACGCCGTAGACTTCCCGCAGCATGGCGGGATGGATGACCGCAGATGGTTTGCCATGGGCGTACAGCCCGCCCCCTGGGGCAAAGACGAAGGCCTCATCGGCAAAGCGTGCGGCTAGACCCAGATCGTGCAGCACGATGATGAAGGTGATGTCATATGCCGCGCTGATGGCGCGCACTGTTTCACAGATGGAGGTCGAGGCTGTTGGTGGGTTCGTCCATGAGGACGAGCTGCGGCTTTCGCGCGAGTGTCTGGGCGATGGAGACGAGCTTTTGCTGGCCGCCGGAGAGCCGTGCGAAGGGGACGAGGGAGAGATGTTCCAGATGGAGTAGGGAGAGAACGTCCATGACGGCGCCGGTGTCCTCCTCGGTCACCTTCCACTGCAGGCGCGGGGCAGACGCCCCAAAAGCACTGCCTCAAAGACGGTGAAGCCGCCCGCCCTCGTCTCCTCCTGCGGGAGGTAGGCGATGCATGTCATTTTTTCCTCGTGGCTCATGGTCTTTAGGTCGCGGTCATTGTAAAAGACCTTGCCCGCAGCGGGCAAAAGGCCAAAGAGGCACTTGAGGAATGTGGATTTGCCGGAGGCGTTGGGGCCGATGATCGCGTTGAACTTCGCGTGAAAGCTGAGGGACAGATCCGAGAATACGACGCGGTCTTTGGCATAGGCGAAGGTCATGTTCTCCACGCGGATCATGAGTAACGCCTCCCCGCGGTAAAGATGAGGAGCGTGAAGAAGGGGATGCCCAGGATGGAGGTGATGAGTCCGATGGGCAGCAGGGTACCTGGAATCAGCACCTTTGAGAGGAGGGAGGCGACCGAGAGGAGAAAGGCGCCAAAGAGTGCCGCGGTGGGCAGCAGATAGCGATGATCCTCCCCGACCAGACCGCGTGCCAGGTGCGGGGCGGCCAGCCCCAAAAAGCCGATCGTACCCACGAAGGAGACGGTGGTGGCCGTGAGGAGCGAGATCAGGACGACGACGTGTCGGCGCAGCCGTGGGACATTGACCCCGAGGCTTAGCGCCTGGGCATCCTGGAGGACGAGGGCGGTGAGCTGCCACGCGCGGCGGTAGAGGAAGAGGAGGGTCAAGAGGGTGATGACGGAGAGGATGAGCACCTTATCCCATGAGGATTTCGCCAGACTGCCGAAGGTCCAGAAAACGATGCTCTGGAGTTTGTTTTCATCGGCGATGTACTGGAGGAACATGGTCATGGAGTTGAAGATGAAGTTCAGCGCGATGCCGAATAGGATGATGGTGTTGCGGCTGCTTTGTTGCCACGCGGCAAATCGGTAGATGAGAAAGGCAGCCACGAGGGAGCAGGCAAAGGCGTTCACTGTGACGATGAGGTTGGGGGGCAGCAGATCGATGTTCACCTGCAGGACGATGCCCGCTACCGCGCCAAACGCTGCTGCCGATGATATGCCGAGCGTATAGGGGCTGGCCATGGGATTCCCCAGGATGGTCTGCATCTCACAGCCGCCGACGGCGAAGGCGATGCCTGCGAGGATGGCCATGACCGCCATGGGGAGACGGATGCTGCGGATGACGGTGTCGGTGGTGGGATCGACGCTCCCGCCCGCGAGGACGATCGCCGCATCCCGCAGGCTGATGTCGGAGGATCCGGCGATGAGGTTGAGAAAGAAGCCCCCTGCCGTACCGAGGAGCAGCAGGAGGACGATGAGGGATTTCCTTTTGGTGATGGTTTCGTAGATTTTTTGCCCGTCGGCGCTGGAGGAGGCTATGTGTGGGGGGCGCGTGGTTTCTGCCCTCATGGCAGCCTCATCTTCCATAGCCCGTCGCTGCTCTTGATGAGCAGGAAGCGATCGTAGAATTCCGCCAGACGCGCTTCCGGATCGATGTCAGAGAAGGCCTCCGGGTAAAAGAGCTTGGCAAAGCTCAGCGCCGGATAAAAGACGCAGGTGGTACGGGCAAGCTCGTGCTGGTATTCGTAGACGTTTTTGTTCCTGACCGCCGTCAGGCGATCCCAGCCGGGGCGGCTGACGATGCTGAACCGATCTTTGATCGATTCCTCCGGCGCCGCGCCCAGTCCCATGGGAGAGGTGCCGCTGAGGAAGATGAAATCGGGATCGGCGGTCAGTATGTACTCGGGATCCAGGCTCACAGAACCGGGCGGGCCGTTCATCGGCGTTCCCGCGCCGGCGCGGTCGGCGAGGTTTTCTCCGCCCGCGCGCGTGATGAGCGTTCCCCAGCCGGAGACGTTGCTGCGGCTGGATGGGCCAAAGATCTCGGCAGAGCCGGATTTTTCATAGTAGACGAGGGGGGCTTTGGGCCGCTGGCCTTTGCGAGACCTGCCTCTAGATCGGCAAACTGCTGATCCAAGAATCCAGCGACCTCGCTGGCTCTGTCCTGTGCGTCAAAGACGTCTCCCAATAGACGATAGAGATCCTGTGCCGCATGGGGCGTATCCCCCGGTACGTCCACCAGGAGCAGTGCGATGCCCGCCTCCGTGAGGCGCGGCTCGATGTCCAGGGCATGCAATATGCCCCTGCATGGCGGAGTTCACGATCAGAACGTCTGGTTTCGCGGTTAGAATCGCCTCTACGTCAAAGGGGGCATTGTGGGGGGAGATGATCCTCCACTGATCTTTGTACTGGGGGAAGCGCGGCTCATAGACTTTGTCATAGCTTTTTTTACCGCCGGAGTCACCGACGCCTCTCAGCATGGCGAAGGCCTCTTCCCCTTTTAGGGGGACGATGAAGTCGATGAGGTCAAATGTGCTGATGGCGTAGCTTTGGATGGGCTGTTTCAGCGTCACGCTGCGTCCGGCGGCGTCGGTCACCGTCACGGTCTTTTGTGCTGCCTTGTCCTCGGATGCCGTCTCGCTTTTGCAGCCACTGAGGGCGCAGAGGAGCAGGAGGGCAAGGCACAGGAGGGTGGATATCTTTTTCATAGAGTCTCCTTTCCTTACAAATGGGGGCCCCGAAGATCGAGGCGCCCGTCTGTTGTTGCGGGAAGCACTGATAAACGCAGCGATTCCTTAGGGAAGCACTGATAAATTCAGCCGCGCCATCTTGACGCATCTTTTTCGCCCGCACTGTGCCCGCGATCCTCCACATAGCCCTTGCTATGCGTCCGGTTTGCCTCCTTGTTCGGACGAAAA
>ERZ773087.1468-NODE-1468-length-14849-cov-9.973638_pt1 | contig 14849 bp, 19 predicted proteins | sample MGYA00511375_ERZ773087 | MGnify/ENA primary metagenome ERZ773087 (study PRJEB29015, sample SAMEA2737995) | human oral metagenome | biome: human oral; feature: human-associated habitat; material: dental | place: China | collected 2063 ...
CGCATACTGGCCTTTTTCTGTTATGGAAAGTTGCACTTCAAATGCGAATCCGCCGGGTTTTGAAAGAAGAAAGGTCGTCTGAAAATGGTTTTCAGACGACCTTTTTAGTTAGGGATTTCAGGGTTTGACAGGTTTGCCGTTGATGCTGACGGAAGTCAGTTTCAAATCGTAGGTTTTGCCGTCGTCGGTATAGCTGATTTGGGCGGGGATGTTGCCCAAGGCGGTGGCGAAAGAATAGGTTACAGTGTCGTCGCCGCGTTGTACGCGGTATTTTTCGACGGGTGTGGCTTTGCCGTTCAGGGTATAGCTGCCGCTGCCGATTTTGCTCATACCGCTGACGGGATAGATTTTTTTGCCGTTGGTGATACTCAGGCGGGCAGGCAGTTTTGCATCGTTGGCGGCAAGCTGCCATGCCAGCGTGAATAAATCGCTGATGTTGCCACCGACGGTTTCGGTTTGCAGCTCGCCTGTTTTACCGTAGGTAACCTGATTACCTCTAAATTTGGCTTCAGCATAGGTTTTGCCGCCGCGGACGTCTTTGTAGTAACTCGGGCGGATGGTGTTGCCGCTGATGGTGCCGCCGGATTCGAAGCGGATGCTGTACATCGGGACTTTGATTCTGGAAACGATGGTGTATTGGTTGCCGCTGCGTGTGAAGGTCATGGTGGCGGGGATGCCGTAGCTACCGGAATATTTCAGGGTGGCTGATTTGGGCAGCTCTGCGGCATAGACGCTTGTGGCGCTCAGGACGAGGCCGGCAGCGATAAGCAAGGCTGGTGTTTTCATGATATTTCCTCCTGTTTTGGGTCGTCTGAAAGGGTTTCAGACGAGCTTGGTTTATTGGAGATTGCCCGAACCGAACATAAATTCTATCTGGCTTTGGTAATGGCTGTTGCCGTTGCGTTTGTCGAAGTCGGCGGCAAGCTCGTGGGCATGTTGCGCCGCATCTTCGTCAAAGGGGTAGAGTGCGATGAGGTAGTCCAAATAGAGCATATTGTCGTTTTGGGCATGTTGAATAATGGCGTCGCCGTGCCGGTTCATCAAATCGAGGGCGCGTTGCGACTGTCCGAGTTTGTAAGCCAGTTGGGAGAAGAGGGGGATAAGGCGTACGAAAATTTCGTCTTCTTCGGCGTTGATTTTGTCTATGGCTTCATCCAAAAGACGCTCTGCTTCCGGATATTTGCCCAGCCGTATCATGCTGTCGATGGCGGGATGGTAGGTAATATGCGGCACTTCGGCGCAGGTCATTTCGCCCGTTAAGATGGGTTGGGCGGTGTCGATGGCTTTTTGATACTGTCCGATGAAATGGTAGAAGTTGACTTGTTCGGTCTGTTCGCACGCGGGACAGTCGGAAAATTCGTCCGTCGCGGTTTGCTGCCATTTTTGGAAATTTTCTTTGGCGGCGGTGTGGTCTCCGGTCAGGATGTTTTGCAGCATCAGGGTTTTATAAAATGATGAAAGACTGAACCGCATGTTTTCATAGTGGTAACGCATTGTTTCGTTCGCTTCCTCGATTTCCTTTTTGTCGAGAAAAAGGTCGCGGGCAAGAGTGGGAATGATCCATTTGAATTTCCACTGGCAATCGATTAAATCGTAGAAGCCTTCGGGAAAGCCGTCGTCTTCAGGATGCTGCTCGTAGCTTTCGTCACAGCGGTCCAAGTGATGGTCGATTAGCCAGTTTAGGCAGTGCAACTTGAAGCCGGGAGAAAAGGATTTGTTGCTGAGTACGTCGCCGACAACAAAATTGCACAATGCCAACGTTGTTTCAGGGTTGTTTTTGAGGCTTTGGTTGAATAAATCGATAGCTTTGCTTTGGCGTTGACGGTAGTCGGATTCGGAAATGATATCCAAAAGGGTCAACTGGTTTTGGCTCATGGTTTTTCCTTGTATTGTGTCGCGAATTGGGCGCGGTTTACGCGAGCAGGGTTTGTCCTTCGGCGTTGCGTTCTGAATTGAAAACGCGGTTACCTTCGATTTTCAGACGACCTGCGACGAAATCGGCAACGGCTTGCGGGAATAGGCGGTGTTCGATGGTAAGGACGCGGGCGGCAACGTCGTCGGGCGTGTCGCCGTCAAGTATCGGCACGATGCCTTGCGAGATAATCGGACCGCAGTCCAGCTCGGGGGTTACAAAATGGATGGTGCAGCCTGCGACGCGGCAGCCGGCTTCGAGGGCGCGTTCGTGGGTGTGCAGGCCGGTGAATGCGGGGAGAATGGACGGGTGGATGTTGATCAGGCGGTTTTGGTAATGGGCGCAGAATTCGGGCGTGAGGATGCGCATAAAACCTGCAAGGACCACCAAATCGGGTTGGTAGGCGTCGATTTTTTCCATCATGGCTTGGTCGAAAGCGAGGCGGCTGGGGAAGTCTTTGTGGTTGAGGCTGTCAGTGGCGATACCGCGCTCGGCTGCCCAAGCCAGTCCGGCGGCAGTTGCGCTGTTGCTGAGGACGGAGGCGATGCGGGCATCGGGAATGGAGGCATTGACGATGGCCTGCATATTGCTGCCGCGGCCGGAGATGAGGATAACGATGTTTTTCATGGTGTCGGGCTTTCGGTTTTTTCAGGCAGTCATTGTATAGCAAAATAAAATCGGAATGCTATGTGTGATACGGATGGGAATCGGATTTGCAAAGGTCGTCTGAAACGGATAAACCGTACCATTGCTGCCTGAAAACAGATAACGGCAGTTGGGAGTTGGGGTGGATTTGTAATGAAAAATGCCCGAAACGGATTAGGTTCGGGCATTGGGTTAAAGCGCGGGCTTATTGGACTTTTTTGATGTCAACTTGACCGGGGGCAGGCTGGAAGTCTTCGGGTTTGCCGATTTTAACCAGCTTCACGTCGAATACCAAAGTGGAATTCGGACCGATTTTACCACCGGGAACTGCCTGATCACGGTAGGCAAGTTTGGACGGGATATAGAATGTGGCTTCGCCGCCTTCTTTCAAGAGTTGAATGCCTTCGGTCCAGCCGGGGATGACTTGGCTGACGGGGAAGGTGGCAGGGCTGCCGTTGGCTTTGCTGCTGTCGAAGACGGTACCGTCAATCAGGCGGCCTTCGTATTCGACAACGACGATGTCGTCTTTGGTAGGTTGTTTGCCTTCACCTTCTTTGGTGATTTTGTATTGCAGACCGGAAGCGGTGGTTTTCACGCCTTCTTTAGTCGCATTTTCTTTGAGGAACGCCTCGCCTTTTTCCAAGTTGGCTTTGGCGTCAGCTTGAAGTTTTTCTGCGGCTTTGGTTTGTTGTTCGGTCAGGAATTTCATCATGACTTCTTGCGCTTGAGCTTCGGTCATTTTGTTTTCTTTGCCTTCATAAGAAGCCTGCATGGCTTCGATGAAGACTTTCATATCGATTTCCGCACCTTGATCTTTCATTTGTTTCAAAGATCTGCCGATGTCCATACCCATTGCGTAGCTGGCTTGTTGGGTCGGTGTGCCGATAGAAGATGCGTCTGTTGCAGCAGAAGCTGCGGATGCGGGAGCAGAGGCAGCCGCAGGTGTATTGGCGTCTTTTTTATCGCAGGCGGTCAGTGCCAATGCGGCGGCGATTGCCAATGCGCTAAATTTGAAAGTTTTGTTCATGGTGTTTTCGTCTTTTAAAAGGGTCAGTAAAAGAAAGTCGGGATTATAGCCCAGTTTGATTCAAAAGGAATCAAAGCTGTTTAAATTTTTGGCTTGGAGTGTAAAGCTGTTTTCAGACGACCTTCGGTTTCAGGCTTTTCCGTTCATATTGTGGTGTTCGATGGTAAAGCCGCTTTTTCTGTATGCGCTGAAGCGTTCGCGGGCGTCGGCGAGTTCTTCTAAACTGCTGCCTACGATTTCGAGTACGCGGGCGGGGATGACAGGGGCTTCGTTCCAAAAGTCGGGCGAGAGGTTGAGGATGGTAGCGTTTTCAAGTACGGTGGGCAGTGTGTTGCCGAATGCGAGCCATACGGGTGTTTCAGACGACATGGGTTGGTCAGGCTGCCAGATTTCGTGCGGAATGAAACTTTCGGGGATTTGCTGCCAAAGGTCGCGGTCGAGGCGGCGGATGGTCTCGGCAGAATCTGACCACACCAATATCTGTCCGCCGTCGCGTATGGCGCGCGCAATCAGGCGGCAGGCGAAGGCGGCGGGGTCGGCGGCGTGGGTGTAGAAAGTGGCTTTAGGCATGGCGAGGGAGTGGGGTGGGGAAATGGGGATTATAGTGAAAACGGGTTGAAAGGGCTATTGGGCTTCCTGAATTGGATTTCAAACCTTTTGTCTTTGTTTTTTCAGACGACCTTTTTTGCGGCAGTCAGCCCTGTTCCAACACCTTCCGCGCCGCTTCCGCGCCCCAATACAAAGCTTCTTCGAATACCGAATAGCCGCTCAAATCGCTGTGGGCAAACAGCAGGCCTGACGCTCGGTTTCTGATTTTTAACAAAGATTCATCGTTCAGATAACCGACTTTCGGCACACTCATGCCGTGTCCGCGCACCGTAACATCAACGTGGGAAACGTGTTGCCAGAAGCCCTCTCCGTAGGCGGCAATCAAGTCTTTGGCGGCCAAGTCGCGCAGTTCTTCGTCGGTGGCTTCGAGCAGTTGGCGGCGGACGGCTTGCGGGGTGTCGTGGTTGAGTGCGGCGTAGGCGGTGAAGATGGTGCGCTCGGTGCGGGCGACGCGGATGAGCTGGTTGGTAGCGACGACGTAGCCAAGTCCCTGGCTGCCATAGATAACGTTATCCCAAGCCATTTCGCTGTTGTTTTTTTCTTTCGGGAAGCTGTGCAGCTCGAAATTGGCGACCAACCACGGGGCGTATTCGGGAATGTCCAAACCGTATTGCGCGGGATTTTCAACGATGCGGGCGGCAACCATCAGCGGCATGGCGGAGATAACGTGTTGCGCAGTCAAGGCGACGGTTTCGCCGCTTGAATTGTCGCGCAGCCAAACTTCGATACGGTCGTCTGAAAGGGGCTTGATTTTGACGGCGGATGCGTTGACGGAAGCGGGTTTGTCTAGGCGGATGCGGTTTTCAGACGACCATTGCCAACCTTCCTGCAAACCGGCATGGCGGCGCAGGTTTTCGGAAAGATGCGCCAAACCTTCGGGCCAGGTCAGGACGGTTTCCGCGCTGTTGCGGGCGGCGAAGTAATGCAGTCCGGCAAAGGCGGATACTTGCGCTATGCCTTGCCCGTAATCATCGCGGCAGCAGTAATCGAGATACCAAAGCAGCTCGGGCGAGGTGTAGCCCTCTTGCACAAGCCATTGTTTGAACGTCAGCTTATCAAGTTTGCGCCACGTTTCATCTGCCGATGACAGGGCTATCGGAATGGCGAAAATCTTTTTGCCATCGCTGCCGTACGCCTGTTTCAGACGACCTATTAAATCGAAAAAACGTTTGGAATCCGCATCTTCTTTCGGCAACAGGTGTTCCTGCCATTTATCCTGATACAAAAGGCGCGACTCGGGCGCGTAAACCAAATCGGTTTCCCTAAAACTGCCGTCCGATTGCAAGATACCAAAATCCGCCAGCATCTCGCGCACATACGCGCTCTCTTTCGACGGCAACGCAAGATAATGCGCACCGCTCGGCGCTTGCAGGCCGTTCGAAGCGGCGTAGGCGGCATTGTTGCCGTTGCGCTCGAAACCTTCCGCCAACAATACATCACGATGACCGTGTTTCACCAAATACCACAACGCCCCCAAACCCGCCGCGCCGCCGCCGAGTATCAACGTATTGCATTCGTAACGGCGGGTCGGCGGGCTGAGCAATTTCCCGTCGCGCAACAAATGCCCCAACGGCAGCCCGACGCGGTTGACGGAAACCGGCGGTTTACGGTTGAGGCGGTTGTAAGTCAGCCAAGAGAAAGAGGACGCAGCGGCAAGCGCGGCGGTATAACTGAGAAATTGACGGCGTGTCGGCATGGAGTTGAATGTCGGTTTAGGGTTCTGAGAGGTCGTCTGAAAACATCAAGACGGTTTCAGACGACCTTTACAGGTTTTGTTGTTCTACTGGCGGCTGAGTATCGTCCAATATTCCTTCGCCACGTTGCGCAACCGTCCAAACAGCCCGTTCTGCCGCCAATTCCCTGCACAATATTTCCTTCACTCTTTCCAACTTCATGCCGCCGCAGATGAATGCGTCTATGGCGGCGAAGCGGTGTTCCGGCCAAGTGTGGATGCTGATGTGGGATTCGGCGAGCAGTAACACGCCGGTTATACCGCCTGCCCCGCCGAAGGTGTGGAAACGCTCGGCGAGGATGGTAGCTTCTGCGGCTTGGGCGGCGGCTTTGAGGGCGGTTTTCAGACGCCCCTCATCCTTCAAGACAGCTTCATCACAGCCATATAAATCTAAAAGACCGTGGTTGCCGGGGATATGGGTCATTTATGGCCTCCGGAATAACCGCTACCGCCGTAATAACCGCCGCCGTAATAGCCGCCGGAGTGCATACGCGAGCCGTCGGAGTCGGAAGATCCGTAGCTGATGATCATGGAGATGACGATGATGATGGTACTGAAAATGATGTAAGTAGTTCTCGACATGGTTTAATCCTCGTCCTCGTCTTTTTTGCCCATAGTCCACATTAACCAGGCTCCTATGAGGATGACTGAGGGGGTGGCAGGATTGTCGCTGATTATTAAAGCAGGGAGGTTGACGACAACCAAGATGGCGGTCATCACGATTCTCAGTGATTTATCAATACCGTCTGCCGCCATTTTTGCGGTGTAATGCGGTGCGCGGCTGCTCAGGCTAAATGCCTCGGCAACTTCGCTGTAATCAACCGGCACGCTTTTGCTCCATGCCATTTCGTGAGTGTTCAATTCGGCAGAAAGTTTGCGGTTTTGTCCGTCGCGGTAGTCGCTGTAATAGTTCAAATCGCCGCTTCGGATGCGCCAGTAGAACGCGCCGGCCGCGACTTCGACTCTGCCGCCGTAGTCGTAAAGTTTGCCGCAGCCTTGCGGTTGGCGGTTGCGGTCGAGGCGCGGCCATGTATTTTGGGTTTGGGAAAGGCTCCAGCCGTCATCCGATTCGATCAGCCACAGGAAACCTTGCGTCGGGTTGTAAAGCAGATATTCCGACCATTGGCCTTCAGGCGTGAGTACGCGGTCGGCGCCGTTGAACAGGTTGTCGAATGTTTCCTGTGCGTCGGTTTCGGCGTATCTGACCGCCCCCATAACGTAAAATTCGCGGTTTTTCAGACGACCTTTCGAACCGACGGGCAGGGTAAACAGGCTTTGCTGCGCGGTGCGCATGGCGTTGGCGGTAATGAGTTCGGCTTTGTCTTTGCCGATTGCCAATTCGCTGCCGCAGCTTGGGCAGTTGAGATGGGAGGTGAGGCCGTTGACCCAGTGGACGAACGAGCCGCAGTTGGGACAGTTTTCTGAAGCGATGCTGCCTTTCAGACGACCTGCACTTTCTTTGATTTCGTCTTCGCTGAGGGTGTTTTCCAGCTTCAAATCATCCAAGTTCACCATGCGGCCGAAGAAGGTTTCGGGGGTGTCGCCGCTGTAATCGAGCGTGATGAAAAGGTCTTCGCAACGCCAGTCTGCGACTTTGTTTTGACGGTCTTCGTCCAAAACAAACGGCAGCTCGCCCTGCGCGGCAGCGCGTTTCAGGCTGATGCGGCGCACGTCTGAGGCGACATAGCGTTTGTTTTGGAAAGTCAGTTCGCTAAATCCTGCCCGAATGTCCTCAAAGCGCGGCGGGTTGTCAGTTTCGACGGGCATGGTCATCACATACAAATCGCCTGCTTCCGAAAGCCAGCCATTCCTGCCGTCGTCAAACAGCGCGTACCATTCGTTCCATACGCCGTCGTCGTATTGCACCTGAAGCCGTCCGACCAGGGTGAAGCGTTGCGTAAGGAATGTGCCGACTGTGCCGATTTGCAGCGGGCTGAAATCTTCCAGCAATGCGGAATCGCGGCCGGAATCGACGATATCGTCATCCTTCCGCACCAGCATGCTGTTGCAGTAGCCGCACACCAGCGTAACGGCTGAGGCGGAATGCGCTTCGACAGGCGCGCCGCAGCTCGGGCAGTCGGTTTTAAAGAAGGGGGTGTTTGACATGTTTGCTTTTTCGAGTGGAGAGGAAGGCTTCAGACGACCTTTTTACAGCGGATTTGAATAAAAACTTACCGTGTCGTCATTCCCGCACAGGCGAGAATCCATTTGTGAGATTCAGAAACGGTTTTTCAAATCAGGGTTTCTTAAGTTTGACGATGGATTCCCACCTGAGTGGGAATGACGACACTGAATTTTGATGTAAAAACGAATTTTTAAAACCACCGACAGGTCGTCTGAAACCGTTTTCAGACGACCTTCTTAATATCAGCCGATCAACTGCTTCAACACTTCCGCTTTGGCTTTATCGTAATCCTCTTGGGAAATCAAACCACCATCCAACAGGGATTTGAGTTTCGCCAATTTTGCCTGCGGGTCTTCAGAGGTCGTCTGAACGCTTTGGGCGGGTTGTGCTGCCGGTTGTGCCGCGGGTTGCATCATACCCGCCATCGCGCCTGCCATTGCCTGACCGACGCCTGCGCCCACGCCCAAGCCTGCGCCGATTCCGGCAAGTCCACCTTCGTTTTGCGCGGCGAGCGGGATGGATTCGGCGGTTTGGTATTGGGTGTAGCGTCCCAAGTCGCCGATGACGCCCATGGCAATTTTCTTATCCAAGGCTTCTTGGATGGCGGCAGGCAGGGTGATGCTTTCGACGGTGAAGTTTTCCAGCGTCAAGCCGAGTTTGGCAAATTCCGCGCCGAGCAGTTCGCCGATTTTTTGCGACAGCAAAACTTGGTTTGCCGCCATGTCCAAAAACGGAATGCCTGAGCTGCCGAACGCCGCCGCAAGTTGGGTAACGGCGATATTGCGCAACTGGGTTTCCAACTCGACGCCGCTGTATTCTGCCGCTACACCGCTGACTTCTTTAAAGAATTTTGCCGGATCGCTGATGCGGTAGGCGTACATACCGAACGAGCGCAACTGTACCGCGCCGAACTCGGCATCGCGCACGGTAACGGGTTGCGACGTACCCCATTTCCGCGCAAGCTGTTGTTTGGTATTGAAAAAGTAAACATCGGATTTAAACGGGGATTCAAAGAGTTTGTCCCAGTTTTTCAGGTTGGTCAGCAGCGGCAGAGTTTGCGTGTTGAGCGTGTACCGTCCCGGTCCGAACACGTCGGCGGTTACGCCCTCATCGACAAACATCGCCATCTGCGCCTCGCGCACGGTCAGGCTCGCGCCGTTTTGGATTTCCTCATCGGTAATCGGGAAACGCCACATCAGCAGGCTGTCGTCGGGATTCGGCCATTGGATGACGTCGATAAACTGTTTCTTGATAAAGTTGAACATTACGGTTCCTTATTTTGAAGAATGGGATAACACGGAGCGGGGCAAAAATGCGACCAGCCGTATATTTTGCAAACCGGTTATATAAATCAGGTCAAACAAGCGGCATTCAAAATACCGATAGATACGGACACCGCGCCAAACAGCGCGCCGACGGCGGCGTTGTTGCCGATAAGTTCTTCCGTTGCGCCTTTAATCATCATCGTGGCGGCAAAATACACCAAAATCTGAATCACTGCCGCGGCAAAGCCCCACAAGATAAAATCGACGAAACTGACGCTGTGGGCAATGCTGGACGCGAGTGTCAGACAAAATCCGACCAGCGCGCCGCCGAATGACAAGGCGCAGGCAAGGTTGCCGTTTTTAATCAGCCGCAACTCTTCCGCAGGCGTAATACGCAGATACACCGCGCCGAAAACGACAGTCATCACTACACCCGCAAGCATATATTGCAGGTAAAGCAGGTATTGGGGCAGGGAAATACTCACGATAGGGATTCCTTGTCAGATATTTTTGATGCTTTTGATTATGCCATATTTCAATAGTAAAGGTCGTCTGAAAAGGGTTTCAGACGACCTTTTACTGTTTTTTGCTTTGTTTTGGGCTGTCAGGCTGGCGGAGGCAGAAGAGGGAATGAGACTATAGTGGATTAACTTTAAACCAGTACGGCGTTGCCTCACCTTGCCGTACTATCTGTACTGTCTGCGGTTTCGTCGCTTTGTCCTGATTTAAAGTTAATCCACTATATAACCTGTCCCGCACCATTCTCGATAAGGCCTCAAAAAGCTATAAAAATCGTTTGAAAAAATGCGCGGAGTTTTCCGCGCATTTTGCTTAAAACGTACTCTCGTTTTCAGATGACCTTTCACAAGGCGGCGAGTACGGCATCGCCCATTTCGGAGCAGGAAACGAGTTTTGTACCTTCTTCGTAAATATCGCCGGTGCGCAAGCCTTGTTGTAGCACTTTTTGGACGGCGCTTTCAACTTGTTGCGCGCGCGCTTCGTCGTTCAGGCTGTAACGCAGCAGCATGGCGAGGGAGAGGATGGTGGCCAGCGGGTTGGCTTTGTTTTGTCCGGCAATGTCGGGAGCGGAGCCGTGCGACGGTTCGTACAGGCCTTTGCCGTTTTCGTCCAGCGAGGCGGAGGGCAGCATGCCGATGGAGCCCGTCAGCATGGAGGCTTCGTCGGAGAGGATGTCGCCGAAGATGTTGCCGGTGGCGATGACGTCGAATTGTTTGGGTGCGCGCACGAGCTGCATGGCGGCGTTGTCCACATACATGTGTGAGAGTTCGACGTCGGGGTATTCTTTGCCGATTTCTTCAAAGATTTCGCGCCACAGTTCGGTGGTTTCCAAGACGTTGGCTTTGCCGACGGAGCAGACTTTTTTGCTGCGTTTTTGGGCGGATTGGAAGGCGACGTGGGCGATGCGGCGGATTTCGCTTTCGCTGTATTTCATGGTGTTGTAGCCTTCGCGTTCGCCGTTTTCCAAAACGCGGATGCCACGCGGTTCGCCGAAGTAAATGTCGCCGGTGAGTTCGCGCACGATGAGGATGTCGAGGCCTGCGACGATTTCAGGTTTGAGCGTGGAGGCGTTGGCAAGCTCGGGGTAGAGGATGGCGGGACGCAGGTTGGCAAACAGGTTCAGGTCTTTGCGGATTGCCAATAGGCCGCGCTCGGGACGCAGCGGGCGGTCGAGGTTATCGTATTGCGGGCTGCCGACCGCGCCGAGCAGGACGGCATCGGCTTTGCGGCAGAGGTTTTGCGTGAATTCGGGATAGGGATGGCCGTATTCGTCGTAGGCTTCGCCGCCTAGTGGGGCGTATTCGTAGCTGGCGTCCAGACCTTGGGCGATGAGTTTGTCGAGTACGCGGACGGTTTCGGCGACGATTTCGGGGCCTATGCCGTCGCCTCGGAGGATGGCGATATGTTTGGTCATTTTGGGTTTCCTTACGGGAAAGTTTTAGGTAAAGGGTAGGGTACCTGTTTGTCAGACGGCCTTAAATCAATTTGCTCTGAAAACGCTGATTGTACCATTATGGTACTGGTAAAGCTGGGTAGAAATCGCGTAGGCAGATTCTTCAAATGCCTGCAGGGTAATATTCGCCATCGCCTGCAAAGCTTCTTCATCGGACGGGCTGCAAACGAGCAAGGCGTTGCGTGCCGGGACTGCAAAAACAGGATTGGCGGGCAGCATAGGATCGTCTTTAAGTACTTCGTCTAAAAGCAAAATCAGGGAGGCATCATAGTCGTTGTCCAAATGAATTTGAGCCAATGACCAACCTTCAGCATGATGAATTTGGACACGTCCATTTATCCGTTGGCGCAGATTATCCATGGCGGTACGATACAAGGCGTCTTCATCTTCAATACCGGCCTCTTTCATATGTTCATGGTTGAGCGTATGCATGGATTCATCCGTATCCACCATATAAAGCAACATGATATCGCCCGCAATCGGTTTGAATACCAGGTAATCGATAGGTTCGGTTTCGTCCTTATTTGCGATCAGTCTGGTGTTTTCCAGATAAATCGTATTTTTAATCGTCGGAAGAATTTGTTGTGCTGAAACGCTGGCTTTAGTGTCTTGAATCTTACGGATAACCGCTAAATTGGCAGCAACAATGGCATTCAAGGCATCAGGATTTTGCAGATAACTTGTGTAATGGCTGCTCAAATATGTGCTGAACGACGCTTCATTATCTTCGGGAAAATGGACAATGATAGGCGAAGAAGCAATATCTTCACCCCAGTCGATTTTAACTTCAAAATGTAATTCGTCTTGGATACGACGGGCAAAGTATTCGACAAATTCCTGCCAGTTCATTAATTTGGGTTTGGAACGGAACAACCTGCTGAAAAAAGACATATTGTGTCCTGAATAAGGGTGTGAGGTCGTCTGAATATTACAGACGTTCGGTTTCAACACGGATTTTAAAAACGGCTTTGCGTATGTTTGGCCTGTCGCCGACCAGCGGAGCATGTGCGTCGTTGGGAAAGAAGAGGGCAAACTCGCCCGGTTGGAGCGTGAGCCAGGTTTCCGGTTCGCAGTCGAAAAATTCGATGTCGCGCTTTTCGTCGTAGCCCAAACCGTTTTTCAGACGACCTCTGTCTATCCAGCCGTAGGTTTCCTCTCCGCTGATGGGAGCTTGGATGTCGATGTGTTTCAAATGCGCTTCCGGCTTGGCATCGGCTTTGCTCCTCATCGGTTCGCTGCCGATAAAGAGGCGGATGTTTGGATTTTCACACGGCACTTGTCCGTCGGGCAGGGCGGCGAAATCCAGCGTTTGCAACAGGCGGACGGCGTCGGCGAAGTCAGGGTGCAAAGCGGCGTAACGGGCGGCGTTGGTGATGGTGTCGGTAATCATGTTTTGAGGGAGGAGACGAAAAAAGGTCGTCTGAAAACTGTTTTTGCGTTTTAGCGAAATTCGCTACACTCGTTTTCAGACGACCTTTTTATGTATCAACCGTTAAACAGCCAAGGCTGGCTTTGGCGGCGTTTTTCTTCGAAATCGCGGATTTCGTCGGCGTGTTGCAGGGTTAAGCCGATTTCGTCCAAGCCGTTTAAGAGGCAGTGTTTGCGGTGTTCGGTAATGTCGAATTTAAATGTTTCGCCGTTAGGCGTGGTCAGGGTTTGCTCGGCAAGGTCGATGGAGAGCTGATAGCCTTCGTTGGCTCCGACTTCTTTGAAAAGCTGATCAACTTGTTCTTCAGTCAACACGATAGGCAGGAGGCCGTTTTTGTAGCAGTTGTTGAAGAAGATGTCGGCGAAGCTGGGGGCGATGACGGCGCGGAAACCGTAGTCGTCCAATGCCCAAGGGGCGTGTTCGCGCGAGGAGCCGCAGCCGAAGTTTTTGCGCGTCAACAGGATTTGCGCGCCTTGGTAACGCGGCTGGTTCAGCGAGAAATCGGGGTTCAGCGGGCGTTTGCTGTTGTCCATGCCCGGTTCGCCGTGGTCGAGGTAACGCCATTCGTCAAAGGCATTGGGACCGAAGCCGCTTCGTTTGATGGATTTTAAAAATTGTTTGGGGATGATGGCGTCGGTATCGACGTTGCTGCGGTCGAGCGGGGCGACGATGGCGGTGATTTTGGTAAAGGCTTTCATGTTCTGTACTTTTTCGTTTGTCGAGGACTATAAAATGCCCCGATTTCCGGGGCATTTACGTTTAAATTTTGTTTAGTCAGTAGGTTTTGACATTTTCAGCGGTATTGCTGACAGCAGTACCGGCGGCGCTGACGTCTTTAGCTACGCCTGAAATAGTGTTGCAGGCAGAGAGCAAGGTCATCGCGGTCAGTGCGATTAGGGCAAATTTCTTCATGTATGGATTCCTGCGTGAAATTGGATTTTGGATTAGTAATTTTTTACAGACTCAGCGGAACCGCTGACTGCGTTACCGGCGGCGCTGACATCTTTGCCCATGCCGGAAATGGTATTGCAGGCAGACAGCAAGGTCATAGCGGTCAAAGCAATGAGGGCGAATTTTTTCATTTGAAGCTCCTAATAGTTTGAAAAGTACAGTCTGTGTTACTGTATTACTAATAATATTCGGCATCTTCACAAAAGGCAATAGTTGGTATAAATGAAAAAATGCGGAGTTACATGAATATAAACGGTGGTTTGAGTAAAGGTTTTTATAACTCTTATTGTTTGCGTAGTAGGCTGCCTGAAAATATATTTTAGGCAGCCTTGTGTAAAGATAGCAGTTTATTCAGTAGCTTCTTCAATTTTTTCGCCGACATGGGTCATGCCGCGGCCAACAGCGTTACCGCCTTTTTTCACGGCAGCTTTGGTTTTGTCCCAGCCGCGCTCGGCAGCGTTTTCTGTTTTATCCCAGTTGCGGCTGGCGTCATCTTTCGCTCCGGACCAAGTGCTGGAGCAGGCAGCCAGGGTAAGGGCAGCAAGGGTGGTTATCAACAGTTTGTTCATCATTGGATTCCTTGATTTAAGAGTTGGAGAATCTCCTTTGCGCGGAGATAGTGGTTACAGCCGACCTTTGGTGGTTATGCAAGGTCGTCTGAAAGATTATGCCATAGTACGGATGTCGGTAAATTTACCGTTTACCGCAGCGGCAGCGTATCGCTATCGCCCGCGTCCTGCTCAAAGACGCGCCCATCCTGATTCTCGACGAAGCCACCTCGGCGCTGGACAGCGAAGTAGAAGCGGCCATCCAGGCCAGCCTGAACCGCCTGATGACAGGAAAAACGGTGATTGCCATCGCGCACCGCCTTTCCACCATCGCGGCAATGGACCGCCTCATCATCCTGGACGGCGGCCGCATCGTCGAACAGGGCAGCCACGACGAACTGCTGCAAAAAAACGGCATCTACGCGCAACTGTGGGCGCGGCAGACCGGCGGCTATCTCGGCGAGGCGGAATAAGCGGCGGTGGGTACCATCATCCTGCCCGCAACATTGGATTACCGCATCCGTCATCCGTGGATCCGCTTCCACGCAGACCGGCCGGAAGCCATCGATATGCAGGCGACCCCGCTTTTTACCACCTGCAATCCACAGCCCGCAGATGATGCCGTTGTCTATGA
>ERZ773087.1470-NODE-1470-length-14838-cov-9.830007_pt1 | contig 14838 bp, 13 predicted proteins | sample MGYA00511375_ERZ773087 | MGnify/ENA primary metagenome ERZ773087 (study PRJEB29015, sample SAMEA2737995) | human oral metagenome | biome: human oral; feature: human-associated habitat; material: dental | place: China | collected 2063 ...
ATGGGGCCGACGGGGCCCGCGAACAGACGAGGAGGTACGCGTGAGCGTGCACAATACCGGTGCTGCCGGCGAAGGCTCGCAGCTGGGACTGGGTGACTCGGTCTACCAGCGCCTGCTCAAGGAACGCATCATTTGGCTGGGCGGCGAGGTTCGCGATGACAATGCGAACGCGATCTGCGCGCAGCTGCTGCTGCTCGCGGCCGAGGATCCGGACCGCGATATCTACCTGTACATCAACTCGCCTGGCGGCTCGGTGACGGCCGGCATGGCCATCTACGACACGATGCAGTACATCAAGCCGGACGTCGTGACGGTCGGCATGGGCCTGGCCGCGTCGATGGGTCAGTTCCTGCTCACCGCAGGTGCCCCCGGCAAGCGCTACATCACGCCCCACACTCGCGTTCTGTTGCACCAGCCCCTGGGTGGTGCGGGCGGCTCCGCGACGGAGATCCGCATTAACGCGGACCTGATCCTGGGTATGAAGAAGGAACTCGCCGCCATCACCGCGTCTCGCACGGGCAAGACCGTCGAGCAGGTGGAGGCCGACGGCGATCGCGACCACTGGTTCACGGCGCAGGAAGCCCTCGAGTACGGCTTCGTCGACCGCGTGATCGACACCCCGCAGGAGATCGGAACGCGAGGAGAGAACTGATGAGCACTCAGCCCTACTTTGAGGCGGTCGCCCGCCAGATGCCCCAGGCCCGCTACGTGCTGCCCGACTTCGAGGAGCGCACGGCCTACGGTTTCCGCCGTCAGAACCCCTACACGAAGCTCTTCGAAGACCGCATCGTGTTCCTGGGTGTGCAGGTGGACGACGCCAGCGCGGATGACGTCATGGCGCAGCTGCTGGTCCTGGAGTCCCAGGATCCCGATTCGCTGATCACCATGTACATCAACTCGCCCGGCGGCTCCTTCACGGCGCTCACCGCCATCTACGACACGATGCAGTACATCAAGCCGCAGATCCAGACGGTGTGCCTCGGCCAGGCCGCCTCGGCTGCCGCCGTGCTGCTGGCCGCAGGTTCGCCCGGTAAGCGTCTGGCGCTGCCCAACGCCCGCGTCCTCATCCACCAGCCGGCGATGGAGGGCATGCAGGGGCAGGCCTCGGACATCCAGATCGTCGCCGACGAGATCGACCGCATGCGCGCGTGGCTTGAGGACACCATCTCGAAGCACTCGGGCAAGCCGGTGGAGCAGGTGCGCCGCGACATCGAGCGCGACAAGATCCTCACCGCCCCGCAGGCCGCCGAGTACGGCCTGATCGACCAGGTGCTGGAGTCCCGCAAGGCTCTGTGACGCTGTCTTCATTGACGAGGTCGTGGTTTCCCCGCGCGCGCGTGTGCGGTGGGTGCCACGGCCTCGTCGCTGTCTCTCTCGTTGAGCGGGTCAGTGTCGGCGCTCGGCTGAGGGTGAACTTTTCATAACAATAGGCGTGGCTACGCGGAAAACTGGCCCGCGTACACTACGTTATTTGCTAGCAAGCGCACAAGCGCATCCGATCGAACGGTATAACGTTCAACACCTTGGAGGTCTCGTGGCTCGTCTGACTGATGGCGCGGAACTACTCAAGTGCTCTTTCTGCGGGAAGAGCCAGAAGCAGGTGCGTAAGCTCATCGGTGGCTCCGGCGCGTATATCTGCGACGAGTGCATTGAGCTGTGCAACGAGATCATCGAAGAGGAACTGGGTTCTCAGCAGCCGTCCTCGTCGGCGACACCGCTGCCGAAGCCGCGCGAAATCAACGAATTCTTGAACACGTGGGTGATCGGTCAGGACCGTGCCAAGCGCGCCCTGTCGGTGGCCGTGTACAACCACTACAAGCGCGTGCGCTCGCGCGATGCCGGCAATGCTGAGGACATGCTGGGCACCAAGTCCAACATCCTGCTGCTGGGCCCCACGGGCACGGGCAAGACCCACCTGGCGCGCTGCCTCGCCCGCCTCCTTGACGTGCCTTTCGCGATCGTGGACGCGACCGCTCTGACTGAAGCCGGCTACGTGGGCGAGGACGTGGAGAATATCCTCCTGCGTCTCATCCAGGAGGCCGACGGCGATATCAAGAAGGCCGAGAAGGGCATCATCTACGTCGACGAGATCGACAAGATCGGCCGTAAGGCTGAGAACGCCTCGATCACCCGCGACGTGTCGGGTGAGGGCGTCCAGCAGGCCCTCCTGAAGATCATCGAGGGCACGGTCGCCTCCGTGCCTCCCACGGGCGGTCGTAAGCACCCCCACCAGCAGTTCCTGGAGATCGACACCTCCGGCATCCTCTTCATCGCCGCCGGCGCCTTCGCGGGCATCGAGGACATCGTGAAGGCCCGCCTGGGCCGCCGCTCCACGGGCTTCGGCTCGGAGCTGAAGAGCGCCTCGGAGATGGGCGACCTCTACGAGGCCGTGTCCGCCGAGGACCTGCATAAGTTCGGCATGATCCCCGAGTTCATCGGCCGCCTGCCCATCCTGACCTCCACGAAGGAGCTGACGGAGGAGGACCTCGTTCGAGTCCTCACCGAGCCGTCGAACTCGCTCGTGCGCCAGTACCAGCACCTTTTCGAGCTGGACAATATGGACCTGGAGTTCACGCACGAGGCCCTGCTGGCGATCGCGGCGCGCGCCAACGAGCGCAAGACGGGTGCCCGTGGCCTGTCTTCGATCATGGAGCAGACCCTGTCGGACCTCATGTTCGAGCTGCCCAGCCGCGATGACGTCGCTCGCGTGGTCATCACCCGCGACCTGGTCGAGGGGGTTGGCCCCGCCGAGCTCTACCCGGAGCCCTCATCGGAAGGCAAGCGCAGCGCCTGAGTTCGCCCGCTACACTGAGGTCAGTTGAGACCCTAGGGGAGGAACAATGGCACAGCGTGACGAGGCCTCGGTGGCCGCTTCGGCGGACCTGGGCGTGAGCGGTATTCCCGCCGAGCTGGCGGAGGCTCGCGCAACGATCGACAACATCGACGCTGCCCTCGTGCACATCCTCGCTGAGCGCTTCCGCTGCACCCAGCGCGTCGGGCACATCAAGGCCCGCCTGGACCTGCCTCCCGCCGACCCGGACCGCGAGGCCCGCCAGGTCGAGCGCCTGCGTACCCTGGCGGCTTCCTCCGGCCTCGACCCCGATTTCGCCGAGAAGTTCCTGGGCTTCATGGTCCGCGAGGTCATCCGCCACCACGAAGATATTAAGGCCGAATACGACGAGGGTTCGCGCCTCTAAAACGCGCGCCGGGCGAGTGCTCAGCCTCAGCCTCGTCAACTTCCAGGTTGTCTGATGAAACTCTGCGCGCGCTCCCGGATAGTTTTCAGGTACCTTTCAGGGTTGTGATCTCTAATATATCCAGGCAGTGAGAACCACAGCCCAACAGTAGTCCACAAGGAGTTTTCGATGAAGAATCGCGCCCAGACGAGCGCCCTCGCCGTCATCGCCATCACCCTGGCAGCGGCCCTCAGCGCATGCGGCTCGACCGGCTCGACCGGCTCGTCCGCTTCCAGCACTAAGAGCCCAAGCTCGGCGGCCACCAACGCGGCCAGCAACGACCCCAACCTGGTTTTCGCTCAGTGCATGCGTGAGAAGGGCTTCGACGTTCCCGACACCGGGCTGACGCCCGAGCAGATCAAGGACAACTCCGATGCTTTCAATTCGGCACTCAACGAGTGCATGACGAAGGTGTCGGGTCTGACGGGCGACGACGATCTGACGAAGGATCCGAATGGACGTGAAGCCCTCGTCAAGGGCGCCCAGTGCCTGCGCGATCTTGGTTACGACGTGAAGGACCCCGAGCCGGGCAAGGGCGTCAACATCCAGGACATCCCGCAGGATGCTCTCAACAAGTGCTTCGGTAACCCCGGAGGCGCGAAGTGAATTGTCTACGCACCCCACGCGTCGCCGCAGCACTAGCGATGGTGGCGGTCGCGGGAATGACCCTGTCGGCCTGCTCGGGCGCTCAAGCCGAGGCCGATGCCCCGCAGTCCTTTAACGGTGCCACCGCGACCGTCACCCGCGGAGACCTGGTCGGTGAGACCACCGTCCAGGGGTCCCTCCACTACGCCGACTCCTACACCCTCAAGAGCGCCTTTGATGGCGTCGTCACAGCCCTGCCCACGCCCGGTACAACCCTCACCCAGGGTTCACACGTGTACACGGTCGCCGGGAACAACACCTATTTGCTCCACGGCGCCACCCCCGCCTGGCGCGCGTTCGAGGAGGGCATGAGCGACGGTGAGGACGTGCGACAGCTGGAGACCGCGCTGTCGGAGCTCGGCTACTTCGAAGCCACCCCCAACGCCCACTTCGACTGGAATACGATCGCGGCGATCAAGAAGTGGCAGAAGGCGCTTACTCTGCCCCAAAGCGGCTCCCTGCCGCTGGGCACCGTGCTCTTCGCCCCTGAAGACCTGCGCATCGGTGCGCTTAAGGCCCGCGTCGGCACCAGCGCCACGATGGAGACGGAGCTGTTCACTGCCTCGTCCTCGCGTCAGGTGATTTCCGCGAACCTGAAGCTCTCCGACCAGGCACTCGGCGTCGTCGGCAACTCCGTCACCGTGCGCCTACCCGGTTCGGCGACGACAACGACCGGGACGATCACCTCCGTGGAACCGCCCCGTGAGAAGGAAAGCGAAGAAGGCAGCAAGGAGACGAATAAGGAGAGGATCATCCCGATCACCGTCACCCCCGATGACACCTCCGCCCTGGAAGGCTTCCAGGAGGCCTCCGTCTCCCTGGGCCTGACCTCTGAGACCCGCAAGGGTGTCCTGTCCGTGCCCTTGGGTGCCCTCGTTGCTCTCAGCACCGACCAGTTCGGCGTCGAGGTCGTGGATGAGAAGGGCGGAGTTCGTCGGGTTCCCGTCACCGTCGGCCTGTTCGCGGGTGACCGCGTCGAAGTGAGCGGCGATGAGATCGCCGAAGGCCAGCGCGTGGTGGTGCCCAACCGATGAGCCACATTCTGCAACTGACCGACGTGCACCGGTCGTTTGGCTCGCCGCCCGTGCACGCCTGCAACGGAGTATCCCTGAGCGTCGACGAGGGCGAGTTCGTCGCCATCGTGGGCCCCTCGGGCTCTGGTAAATCCACCCTGCTCAACCTGATCGGAACGCTGGATCGGCCCACCTCGGGAAGCGTGTGCATCAACGGCACGGACGTGTCCTCCCTGCGAGACACCGAACTGTCGGGCGTGCGCTCCTCCCTGATTGGGTTCGTGTTCCAGCAGTTCCACCTCACGGCCGGCGTGTCCGCCCTGGATAACGTCGCTGACGGCCTGCTCTACCGGGGCGTGCCGCGAGCCAAGCGGCGTGAGGCGGCCCGCGAAGCCTTGACCCGCGTGGGGCTGGGGCACCGCATGGACCACAAGCCCCACCAGATGTCGGGCGGCGAACGCCAGAGGGTCGCTATCGCCAGGGCCATCATCGGCCACCCAGCCCTGCTGTTGGCTGATGAGCCTACCGGCAATCTCGACTCGCGTTCGGGTGCTTCGATCGTTGAGCTGTTGCGAGAGCTCAACGATGCCGGCACCACCATCATCGTGATCACTCACGACAACGACTTGGCAGCGTCGCTGCCTCGCCAGATCGCCATCCGTGATGGCGAGATCGTTTCCGACTCTGCGCACCCGGGAGGTGGCCATGACGAGTAAGAAGAATTCGGGAGCCGGCCGTTCCGCGCTGCGCGCCTCCGACGTTGCTCGCCTCGGCCTGACCGGGCTGCGTGCCCGGCCCATGCGAGCAATCCTTTCAGCCCTGGGCATCGCGATCGGCATTGCGGCGATGGTCGGCGTTGTCGGCGTGTCAGCATCCTCGCAGGCTCGCTTGCAAGAGCAGCTGCGGGCGCTGGGAACGAACATGCTGACCGCGCGCAGCGGGGCTGACCTGAGTGGCCAGGATCTGATCCTACCCGAAGACTCCGTGGGACGAGTCCGTATGATCCCGGGCGTGACCGACGCGGCTTCGACCTCGACGCTCAACGGCATCTCCGTGTACCGTTCGCGACTGTCAGACCCCAACGCGACCGGTGGTATCCTCACGATGGCGGCTGACACGAACCTGCTCAAGGTTGTGTCGGGCACCATGAAGAGCGGGTCTTGGCTCAACGATGCCACCGCTCGCTACCCGGGCGTCGTCCTGGGCTCGAAGGCCGCCGCGCTCCTCGGCGTCGTCGAGCCGGGCACCCAGGTGTGGCTCGGAGGGCGCTCCTTCACGGTCCTGGGCATTATGGAACACGCGCCCCTGGCCGAGGAACTCGACAACGCCGCGTTGATCGGCGTGCCCGCCGCGAACTCGCTTTTCGATGCAGGCAAGACGCCCACGACCATCTACGAGCGCTCCACCGAGGCCCAGGTTGAGACGGTGCGAGAGCTCCTGGGTCCGACTCTGGCCCCGCAGGGGGCCACCGGCCTGAAGGTCTCGCGCCCCTCCGACGCACTGGCCGCCCAGAACGCGGCCGACCAGACCCTGACGACCCTGCTCGCAGGTGTCGGCTCGATCGCCCTGCTCGTGGGCGGCATCGGCGTGGCAAACACGATGATTATTTCCGTCCTGGAACGCCGCAAGGAGATCGGCCTGCGCCGCTCCCTGGGTGCCAAGCGCGGCCACATCACCGTTCAGTTCCTGGCCGAAGCACTGCTCCTGTCCTTCCTTGGAGGACTCGCTGGATGCCTCATCGGTGCGGGCGTCACCTGGGGCATGTGTTACGTCTACGGCTGGCCTCCCACCCTGCACTGGTGGGTGATCGCCGCAGGCCTGGGCGCCACTCTCCTCATCGGCGCTGTCGCCGGGCTCTACCCCGCGATCCGAGCGGCCCGCACGCCGCCTACCGCGGCGCTCGCCTCGCAGTAGGAGAGCCCATCCGATAAAGCCGTGGCCGGCTCGCAACCCCCCGTCTCCTTCGCGGGGGAGCGCGAGCCGGCCACGGCCTCGTTCGAGGGCGTCTCGGTCGTGCGTGCGTCAGTCCTGCACGGGACCGCCGTAGATCTCATCGATAATCGGCGCGAGGCGGCGCGTGGCCTCCAGGCGCTTGACCTTCAGCGAGGGCGTGAGCAGGCCGTTCGCCTCCGTGAAGTCGGTTGTGAGGACCTTGATCTTGCGGATCGATTCGGCGCGCGAGACGTGCTCGTTCGCCGAGGCGACCGCCTTCTCCAGGGAGGCGAGGACCTCGACGTTCGTGGCCGCCTCGGCCACGCTCATCGGAGGCAGGGAGTGCGCGGCGAGCCAATCGGGTAGCATCTCCGCGTCCAGGGTAATGAGCGCGGCGACGAAGGGACGCTGGTCGCCCACGACCAGGACCTGGGAGATGAGCGGGTGGGAGCGCATTGGGTTTTCCAGCGCCGCGGGCGCGACGTTCTTGCCGCCGGCCGTCACGATGATCTCCTTCGCGCGGCCCGTGATGGACACGTAGCCGTCGCGGTCCAGGGACCCCAGGTCGCCCGTGCGGAACCAGCCGTCTTCGGTGAAGCAGGCTGCCGTGGCCTCGGGGTCGTTGTGGTAGCGCTGGAAGACGCTCGAGCCCTTGAGGAGGATCTCGCCCTCGTCGCTGATCTTGAAAGACATGGGAGGCAGTGCAGGACCCACGGTGCCGATCTTGGACAGGCGAGGAGTATTCACCGAGACCGGGCCAACCGTTTCGGTGAGGCCGTAGCCCTCCAGGACGGGGATGCCGACGCCGCGGTAGAAGTGGGCCAACCAGGTTGCCAGGGGCGCGCCGCCGGAGACGATGTAATCCGCGTTGCCGCCCACCAAGCGGATGATCTGCTGGTAGACGAGCCTGTCGGCGAGCGCGTGTTGGGCCTTGAGCGACGCGGTCGGGCCCTCTTCGGTGTCGAGAGCGCGCGAGTATGCAATCGCTACCTTGGCCGCCCAGCGGAAGATCTTGCGCTTGGGGCCGGAAGCCTTCGTGTCCGCCGAGTTGTAGATCTTCTCCAGCACGCGCGGGACCACCAGAAGGTAGCTCGGCTTGAAGGAGGCGAGGTCGTTGAGCAGGTTCTTGATGTTGGAGGCGTGGCCGAGCACGCCGTTTCCGCTGATCTGGAAGACCTGCAGGAAGCGCGCGAACACGTGGGCGAGGGGCAGGAAGAGGAGCAGGCGCGAGTCCTTGCCCGCCGCGATCTCCGGCATCCACGCGTGGGCGTTCAGGCACAGGTTTGTGAAGTTCTCGTGGGACAGGACTGTGCCCTTGGGGGTCCCGGTCGTGCCCGAGGTGTAGACGATGGTCGCGATGTCGTCCTTCGTGAGGGCGTCTGCTCGTGCGGCGACGCGGTCGCGGGGCGTGGCCGCGCCTTCTGCGATGAGGGTCTCGATGGCCTCGGAGTCCAGGGAGAGCACGTGCGTGTTCGTCCTGTGTTCGCGCTGTGCTGCCGCGCGCACGATCTCCGCCATGGACACGGTCTCGGTGATGATGAGGTTAACGTCCGCGTCGACGAGGACGTGGGCGACCTGGTCGATGGAGCTGGTCTCGTAGATAGGCACGGGGACAAGCGCCGCCGCCCAGCACGCGAAGTCGAGGAGCGTCCACTCGTAGCGGGTGCGGCTCATGATCGCGACGCGGTCGCCCGGCTCGAGGCCCCGCGCGATGAGGCCGGCGGCCACCGACTGGACCTCGTCGTAGAACTCGCGCGCCGTGATGGAGCGCCACGTGTCGCCGATGCCGATCTTGCGCAGGATCAGCGGGCGGGTGGCGCCGCGCTGCACGCGTTCTTTGAGCAGGTGGGGGATCGTCGTGTGCTCATCGATGCGCACCAGGACGGGGGCGTGCCATTCGAGGGCTTCGGTGGTCGTCTGCGCCTGCGTCGTCTCGTCGTCGTTGGACGAGGCTGGGGTTTCTTCGGCGGTCATGTCTGCTCCCTGGTCGCTGGGCGGGTGGCACCGCGAGAGGGGATTCAGCGCGGCGCATCTGTTGTTACCCGATATCTTACGCTTCCGTAGGGTGGGGGAGGAGCCGTCTTTAGGGGTGGTTGCCTGCGTTCGCCGTGGCCGGACAGAGCAAACCTGTGTAGGTACTAGTCCAGACCGAGCTCGGCCTTCACCTCGTCGAACGTGTAGACGTCGTCCGGGTGCTGCTCGTAGTCCCGAACGGCCTGCTTGAGTTGCTCGTTGAGCTGCTCGAACGGATGCCCCGGCGTGGGGTTGTCGGCGTATTTCCTGAACTCTTCGTGGAAGGACTCGGCTAGCTGACCATCGTCTGCCGTGCGCTCGCGGACGGTGGGCGGCAGAGCGCCGGATGCGACGGCCTCAGCGGCTGCGAGTTCGTGCTCCTTGGGGCGCCAGAACGAGGCGACATCCTGCTTCTCTGCGAGCTGATGCTGGATAAAGGCGTCGAGGAGCTCGTAGTCGAAGGGCTTGTTCCAGGGCTGGCGGGCGAGCATTGTGCCGAAGTCTGTGCCTCGCTCACGCATAACCTGCTCGAAGCGGATCATGGTGGCGCGCTCGGGCACCATCGCCATGTGCTTGGATGAGGCTGAGAACCCGATGATGTAGGTCCCGTGGTGGGTGAACATCGGCTGGTTCCACGCGATGCGCAGCTCGAGCTCCGGGTAGGTGAGCCCCACCCACACCAGAACGTCCACCATCCGCGCGCGGTTGGCGTCGTTCGGGATGGTCGCGAGGTACTCGTCGAGCGTTGAGATAGCCATGGCTTCACCCTAGGGCGCAAACGCGCAGGTCAGCGACGTTTAGTCCTGTGTCTTTCGACGCTGTGCAAAACGCAAAGGGGCCGCCCATGGTTTCCCACGGACGGCCCCAGCAACCTAATAACCACCAGTTGCGCTCGGTCGTTTCAAAACTGATCATTGTGGCGCGCTCAAGGGCCATCGCCACATGCTTAGACGCAGCCGTGAGCCCAACGATATGCGTGCCGTGGTGGGTGAACATCGGCTGGCTGCACGCGACGCGCAGCTCCAGCTCCGGCTAGGTGAGCCCCACCCACACCAGCAGGTCCACCATCCGCGCGCGGTTGTTATCGTACGGAGTAATCGAGAGAGCCTTGCGATGCTGTGTGAATCGCGCACTGCTAGTAGCGACAGTTGATTGTATTCTTTACAGTCATGGTGTAACCTGCGTCAGGTTGGGTAAGATACCTATTACATTCGGGCTAATCAGCTGTAACGGCAGTGGTTATGAATGTTGAGTTGAGAAGTAAGTGGGGTGTTGCTGGGAATATAGTTTTAGTAGAATGGGCGAGTCGAAGCTCAAAGTGAGGCAATTCAACTCGAATTAAAGTTTGGGGTGGAAGACTTTTCTGTATTCCTAAGCAAAATTCTAAAGATGGGCGTGCTAAATTTGTGTATTTTTGTGTTGTGATACTTGAGAAGGAGTAGGTGTGAACAATAATCTGTGTCGTGTGAATCGGCTGGAGGCGATTAGCGCCTGGTCGCAAAATGGAGTGAAAGGGGTGAGGTCCCTAATTGGTGCTGAAAAGGCCTTTTCTGAGCGCGTGAAAGTGTCTAAAGGGTGTTTCTATCCGATTAAGTTAAATGATAGTTCGGATCGTAATTATCAGCGTGAGATCGGGTATCTGATTGATTCTTTTGATGCTCTCCCGATGCGTCCAGACTTTGCATTTGAATCTGTGTGGAAAGCTCTTGAGTCCGAGACGCGTGTCTATAATCCGCAGGAATCAATTACTTGTAGGATGATTATGCTTGCTCAGCAGGGTGATAAGCGCATACTTATGAAGCTCGCTGAAGCAATGCCGCTTCAGTCTTGTGAATACTTGTTCAAAATTATCGTGACGGACTATATTATGCCATCGGTAAAGAAAGGTTCAACGGATATAGGTGCTGCTCAAGAAAGTCGCAGGGTTGATAAAGTTGCGAAAAAGAGTGATCAATTGGACAAGCTGTTTAATTACATGCGTCAGAAGTTCCGTGGATCTGGTCCAAGTGGTGCGAGAGATGGTGGTCTCCTCTTGCGACACGGATTACGTGGAGACTCGGTGCATATGGGTGCTCATAATTCGCTGTCTCTAGATGAGGAGGCACGGGCATTAATCTTGATTCCCTTATACCTATATTCCGCACGAAACGATAGATTTCATGCAGACTTTTCGTCCCCCTTTATTAGTGGTGTCGCAACTGTTCGAACCTACACTCTTCCGTATCACGCGTTCATGGTTGCATATCATATGTTGTTGGAGATCTGGCTTCGTAAGCGTCCAAATGTGCTCTCCGGCAATGATGATTCTCTGTTCGCGTTGCTCGATCAGAATCTAGATTATATGAAAGATCTCTTCGGTAGGCATTGGTGACTTCATATCTAGAAAACATGCAAGATGATAAGATTCTTTGTGATTGGGCGTGTAGATTCTGTTCAAATTTACCGATTTCGGACTTTGAGCGGGTAAAGTAGCTCTTCAGAGTTGAGTGTGGGTGGAGGCATCTAGACCTCCTGCGATGAGGAGCATTCGGAGCTGGCAATTGGTGGGGTTGCGGTAGCCTCTGGCGGCGAGTCTGCCTAGTTCGATAATGTCCGTTGATGGCTTCGGTGGGGTGCGTTGCTGGCTCCGGCTGTGTCGAAGTAGGCCAAGAAGGCGTCCTTCCATTTGCGTAGGGTCCGGCCCAGGCGAGCGATTTCGGGGATGGGACACGTTGGTAGGCGCTCAACGAGATGAGCGGCCAGGCGTCGTCCGTGGGCGGGTGTAGGTTGGTGGAAGACGTCTCGCACGTGCTGGGCGCAGTGGTAGGCGACTTCGACACTGATATGCGCTTCATCTGCCGTGAAGGCTTCACGGAGTCGTTCTTGTTGACGCGGGGTGAGCTTGCGTGTGTGAGGCGCGCAGGAGAAGCCGGATCTGGTAGAGGGGATCGCCTGTGCGTCCACGGTGGCTCAATGTGTCTTGCTGGACGCGGCGGCGTACCTCACCTGGGGCATCACCGGCGAGTGTGACGATGTGACAGGCGCCTGGTACGCTGGTTGCGTCTTGAAGTTGGTCATCGATGGCGTTCTTGCTGTCCCTGGAAGGGATCTAGCGTCGCGATCTGGATACCGGAGCGAAACTGTTCGCCGCGCTCTTCTAGCCAGTTCTTGTACACGGTGCCAGACCTTCCTGGAACCAGGTCCAGCAAGCGGGCCGTGGGATGCTCCTTCCCTCGTGTCAGGTCCGCGATGCCGGTGAGCTCGTGGGCCCCGGTGGCGTCGGTCTTGGTGGTGCCACACGTGCTCGTCAACCCCCAGCACCCGAATCCCTGTGAAGCGGGCGGGGTTCAGATGCGGCTTGCAGGCACGGCTTGATATGGGACCACACGGTATTCCACGTGGTTCCTAACTGTCGGGCCAGCCCCAAGATAGTGGCTCCCGCAAAGCGCAACTGTCGGATCGCCCAGCGGATCGTCCGCACACCCAAACGCGCCCGAGGTGCGCACACCCGCTCGTCATGTTCCAGGAATGTCACCGTCGGGCAGGTGGTTTCGCGGCATATCCAGCGTCGCTTAAACCATCGGATCCGCACTGGGACCCCGGCCCAGGGCGCGTCGATCACCTCCACCACCACGCGCCCGTGGCCTTGAGCAAGTCACCCCACAACCTGGGCAGCCAGCACAGCGGTCACAGGACTCTATGTCGAGCATCAGACCGCACTCACGCCGAGCGGCAGCAACCAGATGGAAGCCCTCCAAGTCGACGAGCAGATCACACCGATCACAACGATCAAGCGACACGGAGCAGCAGCAGGTAGGGTGAGACACCGCCCGAAGTCCTTGACGACAGCGGGGGTTGAAGTCCGCTCATCATCAAGGACCTCGACCTCTACCCGCAACCCCCGACCAACACCCGGTCACCCACACTCAACTCTGAAGAGCCGGTTTAGTGGAAGCGTCAACGAAATGTATGAGCACTTAAAATATGTATCTATAACGTGAAATGAGTGCAGATCCGTTCTGGGATGTTAGATCAAAAATGTTTCTTTATCTATTACTTCTTGCCATTCTGCAGCGAGAATATCCAACATGTCGGCGATCGCGCTGAGATACGTCATGATATTGTTAACTTCGCGCTCGGCGTTTGGAAAGATTTCCGTTGGTTTAACGACTGCATGCGCAAATTGATTTCGGTACGATGCCAGCTTTGTTAATGCTGTACGTTGATTCAATCCAATGATGATGTTCATGTTGTGCGGAAAGCATAAGATTTCTCCGACCTCTTGAATGTCGTGAGGTTTTATTGTATTTCCTTTAAGGGGCGGCTGAGCATGCTTGGATGAAGGTACTGGCAATTTGGCAATTTCTTGACTTAGGTGATATTGTGTGATGTCAAGGCGATTTTGCCAAAATAAACTATTTTGTGTCTCCATCTTTCGTATTGAATCAAACTTTTGGTGTGCGTGCAGCGCATGTAGCTGGGGTCGAAGTGAGTTGATGGGGCGGTTAGAGTTATTGATCGTGTATATGATTGACTCTACAAGATCTCGCATAAAGCTCTCAACTTCAGCCATGGCAATGACTGATGCACTTCCGAGTAGCTCGCACACGACTTCGTTTGAAAAATGAGAATCGGACTTTATGAAATTTCTCAAGAAAGTGTGCCAGGTTTCTATGCGAAAACGGGCGTCTTTGGCTCGAATGTTGGGATTAGCGGCGTACATCATCCTGTCCTGAGAAGATTTGCATAGCACGATAAATTCTTCTGTCGAGCATTGAGCGTGTGTTAGAACCGCCGGTGCTTGCCTTAACTAATGCTTCATCATTGAGCCAGTCGATCTTGGGTGTCTTGAGTTCGATACCATTTTGAATTAATGTTCCCGCTCCGACTGCTGCTGCCTCAAATTGAACGAGAGGTGTGACTTTGGTGCCGCTTCGTAAAAATGGGTCACCTCCCATAAGGTTAGCTAAGTATTCCATCGTTGTGCGGAAAATGCGTTCTTCATTAATGTAGTCGAACCTAGAGGTATCTTTTTCCATGGCTTCGGCATAGCTGTTTAGAAACTTTGTTACCGCGCCATTGAAAGAGTCGGAATGATTTTTGTAGGCGAAGAATTTCAAAACTTGCTCCGTTTTTGTGCCGTCGTTTTTGTTTTTTGCCTGAAGCTTCAGTAGTGAGGCGAAGTGTTGGTCTGTAGAAAGTTCTTCAATGAATGTTAGGAATCGGCCTCCGTAGACAGCCGTCCTAACTTCCTGAGGTGATAGGGAGATGGATCCTGTATTAAGTCGCTCAAACAGATCGAACCTGACGGATTTGTCGCTCTTGTCTGTCAGTGCGATAACTTGCAGTGCTTGTCTTGCAAGGTAGAGCTTTAGTGGCTGGGGTAAGTCGTCATATCCCAATCCGTTAAGTTCAGTAAGAATTTCCAAATCTTGCAATTTTAGTGCGTGCGGAGAGGAGACGCTGCTGCGCACGTTTTCATCGTCAGCCATGTAGAGGATTAGGGTTGAAATCCGTTGGAGTCCGTCTACTACTTCCCATGAAAAGTTATCGTTTGTCGCGACGAATATTGGCGGGATTGGGAGGCCTAGAAAAATAGATTCGATAAAACGTGAAGCAACATTTTTTGGCCATCTGTACTTCCGTTGATAGGAAGGCGCAATGATCAGCTCGTTATCTGCGTACATGCGCACGATTTCGCGTACCGAAAAGTTAATTCTGTCGACGTCGACTTTGGCGCGCTTATCTTTGAGTTGTCCCTCGAGCTCTTTGAAATCGTAGGTGTCCACCGTGTTCCTTCAATCCATGTGAGGTTTGTCAAGCTGGGTTTAGGATATCAGGTCGCAGCGTAGTTTGCGTGCACACGCGGTTATCGGTTCAGTTCCTTGTTAGTCTTGTCGGATTGTTCGTGGCGTGCATCTGTTTCTATGCTTTTGATGCGGTATCTGCTGTTTATGTTTTCGATTCTGTCGATTTGTTACAGACGTTTCACTAAAGAAGGGGGGCCGCCCGTGGATTCC
>ERZ773087.1472-NODE-1472-length-14799-cov-12.824471_pt1 | contig 14799 bp, 20 predicted proteins | sample MGYA00511375_ERZ773087 | MGnify/ENA primary metagenome ERZ773087 (study PRJEB29015, sample SAMEA2737995) | human oral metagenome | biome: human oral; feature: human-associated habitat; material: dental | place: China | collected 2063 ...
ATCTTCATATATTTTTCCATTTTTCTTATATTTTATTCTTACATATACATCTGTTTGTTCTGACATTTAGTATTCTCCTTAAATAAAGTATCCTTCTTCTTCTTCTTCTTTTAATTTTTCTGGATTTTTATGATACTTATATATCCAATTTTTCCATTCTTCTGCTGTTATTACTTTAAAATCAAAATCTTTCATAAAATCATAAGGTTCTGGATAGCTATCAGCAGGGGTATTATCTATTAATTCTTTTGGAGCAATATCACTATCTATTCCTAAATCTATTCCATGATACAAAGCTATTTTTAAATAAATTAAAGCAAATATTTGAAGATAAAAATCAAAATAATTTTCCATATCATAGAGCATTTTTCTTGCTATTTTTATATCTAACATAGAATTTATACTTTCTTTCATTTTATCTATATCTTTTTTTGCTAAGGCTTTTAAAAATTCAAACTCAAGATAAGTATATTTATGATAAGGTTCTTTTGAGGGATTAAGCAAGTATATATCAGATCTCTCTATAACTTTTTCCCAATCACCTTTGATTGCTAATAAAATAGTTCTTGTTAAATAGCAGTTGGCTTCAGATTTCTTATACTTATAGCCCTCTCTTTCATAAGCTATTATATTAATATACTTTTCTATAAACTCTAAAAGGACTGGATTATTAGACATAATTATTCCCCAAAAAGATATTCTATCCCATCCAAGAAAATCTCTACTTTCTTTTCCTAGAATACTTAGTTTGGCAAAAATATACATATTTTTTTTAAAGCTCTCAACATCTTTATCTACTAATAAATTTTTAGAGGCTGTTATGGCATGCAATCTTCCTAAAAACCACATACAATTTAAAGGACTTCCCTTTTTTTCTAGTATATAATTTAATGTTTCTCTCTCTTCTTCTAGTTCTTTATTATAACTTTCAACTACATATTTAACTAATTCATTATATTTTTTTTTACTTACTAGCATTTAACTAATCTCTCCTTTATTTTTTACTTTTTTTAGGTGTTATTTCTATTGGTGCTACAATAAGATCACCTGTTTTTTTATCTAATGCTACTATTCCAGTTTTATAATTTTGAGTTTTTATAGCTTTTTCTAATTCTTTTTTGGCTGTTTCATTTAGTGTTTTCTTTCCAGCAACAGAATTGACCCATTCACTTGATAATTGTATATTCCCTCCTGCACCATCCTTAGATAATTTTACAGCTCCTCCTTCATAGGTAATTGATTTTTCTGACATTTGTTTACTATCTAATATCCATAATTCACCTGTTTTTTTATTTTTTAACATATGGTCAATACCATTATCACTACCATATTTTGCATCAATTATTTCAAAATCAGGATTTTTTTTAGTAAAATCATTTAATATATCATCAACTAAGTTTTCTGTTTTTTTTCCATTTAAATCACCTAATTTTATATCTTCAATCTGTTTTATATACTTTTCTTTATCATATTTTATTTTAATTCCATTTTTATTTATGTCTTTAACACCTATATTAGGATTAGAAGTCTTTAGAATTTCTTGCTCTTTAGTAAAGATATCCTCTAAGGCTTGTTCTTTTTTTATTGGCTTCATTCCTTTAGTATTTTTAGCTATTTTACCTGTATCATTTGATTTATCTATAACTTTTACTTCTCCATTTTCTTCAGCATAAAAAATTAAATTTCCTACTTTATTATTATTTGATACAGTTGAAACTACCTTTTGTGTAGTGTCAGATGATCCCTTACTTACTTCCAACTTATTGACATCAGATGTCTTTGATACTGGTGTTCCTTGTTGATATTATTAGAAATTGCCCCTTTACTTACCTGCTGATTACCAGAATAATCTTGATTTCCTTGTGGCTGTGTTTTGTTAATACTATTTTTATTATTTTGAGCAAGACTATCTTGACTTCTTTGCCCCTGTTGAGGATTTTGTCCTTCTTGTTGTTTTATATTCAAAGATTTATTTGTATCAACAGTAACATTAGAAATTTGATTTTGATTAGCCATATTTGTTGCTAATGCTCTTTGTGCTGCTTCTCCCTCAGCTATAACTCTTGTGTAATCACCATATTGATAAAGTATTGGCATTCCTGCAGCTGAAAGCATACTAAGAGTATCATAACTATCTTCACCTAAAAATCTTCTTCCAAAGTTTATAGATTTTTTTTCTCTTTGATTTGTTGCTCCATAATAGACATTTTGTCCACTTTCTACTGCATCTGAAATTGTAAATACAGCTACTACTCCACCTCCAATTATAAGAATTCCACCTGCTATCTTTGTAGCTGGTGTTGGTTCAGGTAGTGAAAGTAAAGTAATTCCTGACTTTATAAGTCCATACGATGCTTTTCCTCTAAATGCTGAACCTGTTAAACCTATCATTCCATTTATTGTTCTATCAAAATCCATTTGAATATATTTATATTTAGCTTGATATCCTGTTCTGAATTCTCTATCTCCAGGTGTTATAACATCTCCAACTTTTTCTCCAACATTAGCATTAGTTAAGTCTATTCCATCTGTTGATAATTTTATCTTACTGTTATTATCTTCTCCTAGCTTATTCTTTACATAATCATTTGCTGGTCTTCCTAAACTTTCTAATCCTTTTTCTTTATTTGTTTCATCTTCTGCTACTTTCTTATCTTGTCTTCCTTCTAAGGCATCTTTTCCATGGGATATTTCTTCTACTATTACTCCCCATAGACTTCCTGTATCTTTTATTTTATTTATATTTATTGGTATTAATACTTTTTTATGTACTCATATTAAAAAATTCCTTTTTAATAAATAATTTTAAAAAAAATATATAATAGAATAGCTGGTAAATAGTAAACTATTCCTGAAATTATAAATATTTTTAAAAACTCTTTCAAAGAAAAATTTATTTTTATTTTGTAAGTAAAAATAATTAAAGAAATTTGTATTGCACTAACTAAAAGTAAAAAACTTATTTTATTTATAGAAAAGAAAAAAATTGGTTCTTTACATAGATAAAATGATAGTAATATAAAATTAATTAAAATATATTTATCTGATAATTCTTTACTTTGATTTTTTCTTACCCAAATAAAGTAATTTAAAATTAATAAAAATAGTAAGAATAAAATTTCTATATTTTTTATTGAAAATATTATATTTATTAGTATAAGAATATTTCTCAATATAAATAATATTATAACTGTATTAAAAATTTCCTGTATACTGTATTTCATAAATCTTCACCTTTAATTAATAATATTCTTTACTTGTTTTTTTCATTAGAAAGAAATAAACATTTTCTAAATGTATATTTCCAACTATATTTTCTATTTCTTCTTTTGAAAAATAAATATTACATTTTTTCTCTTTTTTATCAAAAATAAAATATTCTTCCTTATTTATTTCAGTACTTAATATAATATTTTTTCCATAAAAATATCTTTCATTTTCTCCAACTTTAACTACATTATAAAGTATTTTATCACTAAGAAAACCTATTCTTCCTTTTCCAAAACTTTGTAGAGAGTTATTTTCTAAAACATCATAGTCATATTTTTCAAAAAAAATAATAAATACTGAGGTAAATAAATATATTATAATGATTATTTGCCATTTTAAATATTCCATCATATTTTATTATTCCTCCTCTAATTGTTTTAGCATATTTTTTTTAATTTCTATTTCAATATCTTTTATATTAGTAAATTTTCCTTTTACACTGACTTCTCTAAGTTCAGTTCTAAAATTAAATGGAGCTCCTCCTTCAAATTCCATTCCTTTATTTTGAGCTGCATTTTGAAGAGGATTGATATTTTTTGCATCTTCAAATTTATCTTTATATTGGAATATTACCTTTATATCAACATCATATTCTACATATTTATCATATTTAGTCTTTTTTACACTACCATATGTTGACTGGAATAATAATGTTGTTCCCAATGCATAAAATTCACTATTTTTAGTATTCCAAGTAAAATCTGGACGTGCTCTTGTTGATCTTTCTCTATTATCATAATCTATTTTGTATTCTCCAAATTGATTTACCTTATCATACCAAAAATATGTTACTTTATATAAGTTTTCAAAAGTTTTGTCACTTTTCCATAATCTTTTAGTTTCCTCTGGAAAAAATTTATCTAAGACTAAAGTATCTGCCATCTTGTTACTTTCCTTATCCAATTCCTTTTTTAGATAAATTTTTCTAATTTCATCAGTTGTTCCATAGATAGCAAATAATTTATTACTAAAATTAGAAAAACCTGTATTTTTAAATTCTTTAGCCATTTCATCTAACATTGCTAATTTTCCTTTTAATTTAAATGTCTTAATATATTCTTTTACATTTTCTTTATTTTTAACATTTTCTATTCCTGTATCTATAATAGCTTCAGTATTTTTATAATATTTATAAGATGCAGCTCCTCCTATAACACTACCAATAGTTGCTGCTAGTATAAAAGGACCATCCCCAACTTTTTCACCAATATCAGCATTAGTTAAATCTATTCCATCTGTTGATAATTTTATTTTACTATTATTATCTTCTCCCAGCTTATTTTTTACATAATCATTTGCTGGTCTTCCTAAACTTTCTAATCCCTTTTCTTTATTTGTTTCATCTTCTGCTACTTTCTTATCTTGTCTTCCTTCTAAGGCATCTTTTCCATGCGATATTTCTTCTGTTAATGTTCCAAATAGTTCATTTATATCTCCTATTTTACTTACATCTATTGGAATTAAGACTTTTCTATTTTTTTCATCTAATATATAGGTTGAACCTGTACTTCTTTCTGAATCTTTTGGCATAGTTGAAGTATCTAAATATACTAAACTTACATTTAAACCTAAATCATTTCCAGTAGCTTCAATAATATTTCTTAGACCTTCCTTATATTCATCAGCACCTATTTTATTTGATTTATATGCTTCATTTAATAAATTTAAGCTATCTCCAGATATATTATATAAATCTGTTGCTCCTCTTTGAGCTCTTAATATACCAAAAAAGTTTCTTTTATCTTCACCTTTATTATCTATGGTATTCGCGATAACATTTCCAATATCATTTATTTCATCCAAAGAAGATATCTAAATTTATTTCTAAATATTAGGAACAAAAATATCAAAACCTTTTTTTTCAAAAAATATACTTTCTATTTTTTCTATTTTATATTCTTTATTTATATTTGTATCTTTAATATAAATATAAAAATAATATTCCCCTGTATTAGTATGATCTAACTCTATTTTTTCATTTTCTTTACCAAAAACTTCTAAAAGAAAATTTTGAAGAGAATAAAATTTACTATTTTCACTCTCATTTAAATTTTCTAATTTACATATATTTATATTAATATTAGTTCTTCCCAAAAGTTTATTTTTATAGTATATCTCAATTTTTCTTAAAACTAAATTGCATGTATTATCATATAATATAAAATTTATTTTCCCAGAATATAAAATATCAACACTCTTTAAATTTGGTATTTTTGTAAATTTCTCTATGTTATATTTTTCATGGCTATTTATAGTATACTTACCCTTAGTTCTATATGTAACACAAGCTTTAAAAAATAATATTATTAATATTACTAATATAACTAATAAAATTTTTAAAAAATATTTTCGCATAATATTCCCCCCCTGTTCCTATCTTAAATTAGTATTTTTAATTTTTCTTTCTTCTATTTCTGCTTGTTTCCTATTATAGAAATCTTTTAATTCTTTCTCTCCAACAGTATTATAACCTTTATCAGTAAGCTCTTCATAATTTCCTGATACTTTAGCTCCCATTATAAACAATCTTAATCTTTGCCATGTTGTACTTTTATCAGCTATTCCAGTTCCTAAGAATACCCAATTAGGTATATCTACTAATCCATGATATATTTTGTCTCTTGTATTAGCCCAATTCTTTTTATTAGGATCATAAGTAAAAGTGTTTCCAGTTCCTATATTCCATGTATCAGTTACTAACTTTCCATTAAAATCTGTTACACTTTCTTGACCAGTATAATAATTTACTCTTTTTGTATTAATTTTATTTTTTTCCATATTAATTGAATTTATCTCAGGTATATAATTATGGTAAACTGCTTCACTATTATCTATTTCTTTAAAATCTTTATTTATTTCATTTGTATCATTAACTCTAGTTTTAGCTTCAAATCCCCAATAATTTATTTTATATCTATATGAATATTTAGAAATTTGATTTTTTAATCTTTCATAAAGAGAATAATGCATGGCTTCACTAAAATTACCTTCATATAAATCCCAATCAATATACACTTTTTCTCCTTTTTCTTTATCTACATAGGCTGTACCACTCTTAGTTTTTCCATTTTTATCTATTAATTGTGGTGCATGAGCTGGGTCAGAAAATATTACATCTACATCATCATAGCCCATATCTGCCAATGTCATTTTTGTTACATCTGCGATTTCATCTGCTGTATTTAATGTTTCTAATTTCTCTTTTGCTATATTATTGAAAGTTCCTATAAATCTTGTTTCTCTTAATTGTTCAAAAGCATTTCTATTATCTTCTCCTGGATCTTTTATTGATTTTTCTATTGCATAAGCTACATCATTTATTTCATCTTTAGCTTTTCCTAAATCTTCTTTAAATTTATCAGGATTTTTTATATAGTTAATTGTTTGAGATTCTATATTGATATTTGTTTTAAAATCTCTATCTTCTGTTATCTCTGTCATTGTATCTAAATCTTTGTTTATTTCATCTCCAGAAGATTTTCCTATTTCTACATTACCTATTACTGTATTCTTTGTTATTCCTTCTTGTTTTCTATCAGAATAATTTACTCCTAGACTTGTTATTCCAGAAGCTGATACTCCTACTGAACCACCTACTGTTTTTGATTTATCTACATTTTCTAAGTTATGTCCCACATATTCATCTATTGATAGTTTTCCATTTCCAGTTGCGCCTATTGCTCCTGCTGTATTTTCTACCTTTCCTACTTTTAGATTACTTCCATCTCCTATTAAGAATGTTGTAGGACTATCCACAACTTTTCTTTCTCCATTTGTTTGTGAATAGTTTGCGCTTCCTGATGGCATTCCATTTGGTGCTATACTTAAACTTCCACCTACTGTTCTTCCTTTTGTTATAGATGTATTTTGTTTACTTTCAATAGTTAGATTTTCTATATTACCAGTAACTGTCCCACCTTCTTGGTTAAAGCCAGAAAGTGTCATATTCTTTGTATTGTTATGTACTTCATCTACATTTACAAATAGTCCATTTTGATAACTAGTTCCATTTGAATTCATATTTGATTTAGAAGATGATACACTTACAGAAGCATTATCTCTTAAGACCTTTCTTCCATAACCAATATTCACTCTTGCAAATTTCAAATTGTATAAAAGCTGAACAGATAAATTTTCTATTCAGCTTTTTTCTAATTATTATTTTAATTTTACCTTATCTAAAAACTTTTCAAATTCTTTCAATGAATATTTTCCCATAATTTCATCCATTTTATCTTCATACTCTTCTACTTCTTCCTCTTCTAGCTCATCATCTATATATTTTTCATAATTTTCTAGTAATTTTGGATATGATTTTCTAGCAATTTTTTCAAATATTTCTATATATTTTTCTTCTTTTTCTATATTGACAGTTACTTTTTTATTTACTATATCTATATTTATTACTCCATATCTAATTACTTCCATTATATATGAATATTCACAAAATATATAATAAATATTTTCTATTCCCTTTTCCTATGAAATTTCAAATAAATAGTCTTTTAATTCACTTTCATTTTGAAAACATAAAGCATAATAATTTCTACCATAAGCTCTCATAATAAGTTTGTCATCTATTTCATAATATAATCCATTGTATTCCATATCAGATAAAGCATCGTACATATCAATATCTTCTAGTAAATCATCTTCATATATTTTTCCATTTTTCTTATATTTTATTCTTACATATACATCTGTTATATCTGCCATATTTCTCCCCCTTATATAAACCTTCCTTTTTCTTCAAATTCTTTTAATTCTTCAGGCTCTGGATAATATTCATATATCCAAGCTTTCCATTCTTCTGGTGTAATAGTATTCAAATCAAATTTTTTCATAAATTCATAAGGCTCTGGATACTCTTTAGCTGGGGTATTGTCAATTAATTCTTTTGGAACTATATCACTTTCTATTTCTAAATCAAATCCATAATATGAAGCTATTTTTAAATATAATAATACATAAACATGAAGATAAAAAAATATACTCTCATCATACATCATTTGTCTTGCTACTTTCGGTTCTAACATCGCATTTATATTTTCTTTCATCTTTTCAATATTCTTTTCTGCTAATGCTTTTAAAAATCCAAATTCAAGAGGAAAATATTTAAAACCTGTTTCTTTTGAAGGATTAGCTGAATAAAAATCTGCTCTAGCTATTACCTCTTCCCAATTTCCTTTTATAGCAAGTAATATTGTTCTCATTAAATAAAAATCAGCTTCAGATTTCTTATATTTTTCTTTTTCGTGTCCTATTATGTCAAAAGTTCTTAATATAAAATCTAAAAAATCTTTATTATTTGACATCAGAACACAAAAAAGGTTCATTTTCTTCCAAGCAAGATAAGCTCTAGTATCAGTTCCCATAAGATTTAATTTTGAATATACATATATATTCTTTCTAAAGCTCTCTATATCTTTATCTACTACTATTTCTTTAGAAGCTACAGTTATATAAATTCTTCCCAATGACCTCATACAATATTGACAGTCTCCATTTTTTTCTTCTATCCTTTTTAGATAATCATTTTCAACCTCTTTATAAAGATCTACTCTTTTTATTAAATGCTCTAATTTCTCATTAAATTTTTTTTTGCTTACTAACATAAATATCCACCTCTTTTTATTATTATTTATTTGTTACCTTTACTTCAATAAACATTAATTTTTTACTTTCTTTATTTACTGCAACCACTCCTGTTCTTAAAGTTTTATTAGCTCTAGCCTCTTCAACTATTTTTATTACAGGATTGTTTTCATCTAGTTTTGCTAAATCAGCATCTATCGAATCTAGAGAAAGTTGTCTTATACTTTTTTCATTAAGTTTAGCTGCATTATTATTTAGTTTCTTCTTTAAATTAGAAAAATAAGTAGTCCAAAATTAGACTACCTATTATTCATCATTTTTCTAAATTAACCCTAACAATGGTTTAAAAGTTTCATTCATTTCTACAAACTCCTCATAAGAGATATCAACTTTATCATTAAAAATAATATATATTCCTTTTTCTAATAATAATACCTTTTTTGCTTTTCCTTCTAATCTTTTTAATAATTCTTCTTTTGAAACCTTTATTAATTTATCATAGCATTCTTCATTAAAATACATTACAGGAAATAATGTAAATAAAGCATCAGATAGTATTCCTATTTCTACTCCTGTTTCTTTTAATTTTAAAAAATTAGGATTTTTACTATCGTAATATGTTATTGTTTCTGGTGTTCTTCCTTCTTCATAAGCTGTTCCATAATTTGAAATATATATATAAGTAATATAAGGCTCATAAATTGTTATTATTTTAGGAAGATCTTCATAAATTATTTTTTGATAATCTATTAGTTTATATGTTATTTTAAATTCATATCTTAAATTATCCCAACTTATATAGCTAAGCCCTCTCCATTGGTAATCTCCCTCTATACTTACCCCTTTTGTTTTTATATTTTTAGTATAATAAAAACATATTAATTCTGCTCCAAAATCTGGTGTCTTTGGAATTTCACTATCTTTTAAACCTAATGGAGCTTCTATTTTTGATAGACCCTTCATAACCCTTTTATGCATTTCTTCCATAGATTCATTATTATCTACCTTTCTATATAATTGGATAGTTCTTTCTAATACTTTCATTTTATAACCTTCCTTTATTTAAACTATTTTCTAACTTTTATTTCAACTATTCCATCATAAAAATTATTTTTATCAATCCAACTTCTTAAATGTCCTGCTGCAGTTTCATTTAGAAATTCATATATAACTCTTATTCCAGGATTTTGAGATTTTACAATTCTTATCCTATTTAAATTGGGATAATGATACTGAACCACCTTTTGTACTTCCTGTTGTTGTAGAAGTATTTTGTTTACTTTCAATAGTAAGATTTTCTATATCACCTGTAACTTTTCCTCCTACTTGATTAAAGCCAGAAAGAGTCACATTTTTTGTATTGTTATGTTCTTCATCTACATTTACAAATAATCCATTTTGGTAAGTAGTTCCAGTAATATTATCTACATTGTTATAGATAAATTTAGTATTCTTAGGAAAATAGATAACCTAAAATATTTTAGATTATCTATAAAATCTAGTTTTTAATTAATTTTTCTAATTTTAATTTATCTTTAAAATGAAAAAGTTATATATAGCCAAAATGATAATAAAATATAAACTATTTGATGTATAAAATAATATGAAAAATAATAATTTCCTTTATAAAAACCAGCTTTTTTTATTAATTCTAAGTATACAATTATTATTGAATAAATATAAAATAAAAAGTAAAAAATACTTGATATTTTAAATTTTATATTTGAGAGTAAAATGGTGCTTAATATTGGAAATAAATATAATAAAATTCTTGAGATAAAAAAATTTCCTAAATTTTTTTTTATTCGATTTTCTTCAGAAAAAGAAAAAGAGATAAATATATTCTTAAATATAAGATGAAAAATGAATAATAGCCCTATATAATTTTCTAATACATAGTTTTTATACCAACTTGAGAATATACAAAAAATTAAAACTAGAAAATCTAAGAATAAAACTATAAAAGTTGTTACTATTTTATCTCCAATTGATAAATCTTTGTCACCTAAGGAATTTTGTTTTTTTAAATAGTATTTAATAAAATAAACTATATTAATAAAAAATGATAAAATTAAAAATAAAATTATTATACCCTTAAATATAAAGACTTTTTTAATCTCATTTGATTCAAATTGTTTATCATAATTATTATAATTGGCTATTTTATCAAGATATATCTTATAACGAATAGTTAATGCTTTTTCTTCACCATTTTTATTCATAAATTTATTTATATCTATTAAATCTATTTTTTCAATCTCAAGTTGATTTTTAACTTCTTCTAATGAAAGCCCATAGACTTCTTTATTTGGAAAAATAATAAAATATTCCTCTTTTTCTTTATATAACTTTTTAATTCTATCTTTATCACCATATAAATTTAAAATACTTCTGAATATATTGCTATTCTTTATTAAATTGTCTAATGGATAAATATGTCCAACCCAATTATTATCAATTTTTTTAATTTCTTTTATAGCTATAACTCCTCTGTCTTTTGTATGAATTAAAAATATACTTTTATAATCATTAATACTTCCAGCATCTCTTTCAATAAGTATATCTTCTCTTAGTCTTAAAGTATTCATTTCATAAGTTGGAAAACTATTTAAAAGAAAATATATAAAAAATAACAAAACTCCTTCTAAAAAAATTATCTTTTTCATTTTTTACCATCTCATTTCTTATCATACAATGGTACCAATTTTGTTGGTCCAATCATGTCATAAGGTTGACATCTGTAACTTGAAGATAATTTACAATATTTCGATCTGATGCTCCATATTTAAGAGCTTCTTTAAACTCTGCAAAACCTCTTCCATCTCTAACATTTTCTTCAAAATCAACATTAGAATAATCTTTTACATCACTCTTTAATCCTATGGCTTTATCATTCTTACTATATTGATTTTTAAAGTAATGATTTGTTGGTCTTCCTAAACTTTCTAAATTCTCTTTATTATGTATAGTTTCTTTCTTTGAGCCTGATTTTAATAATCCCTTATATAATGATTTTGAAATTTTATCTTCTTTTCTTTGTGAATTAACTATTTTATTATTATTTAAAAATCAAAACCTACTATAGTTCTATATTTTATAGCTAATTCTAACATATTTTTAAATTTTAGTAGATTAATATCATTATAATTTTGAATTATTTTATTAACAATCTTCAATGCTAATGGTATTTTCTCTAATGATAATACTTCCTCTTCGTAATCATCAATAATTACACGACACTCTTCATTGATTAGTTGGAATACTTTTAAAGTATAAAATACGTTATATTGACTCTCTGATAAAATTAATTCTTCCATTTGTTCATCTTTTTGAACTCCATACTCATAATCCTCCATTGCTTTTATATCTTTTGGAACTCTAATATATCTCATACGTTCCATATAAGATCCTCCCTTAAAATTAATCAGTGTTATTAGAATGTATTACTTTTCATTCTGAATAGTTTATTATTTCTTTTAGAAAAATTTCGCTACCATTATATTAATTGTTTTTTTATTTTCCATTTAAATAATCACTTTTATCTCTAATCCACTTTAAATGCCTATTATATAGATATGTATAATTCTCTTCAGTATAATATTCTTGTGGAGAAATATTATTTTTTACTCCTTGAAGAATACAGGGACTATCTTCTGGAAAATCTAATTTAACCCAAAGATCATTTAATTCTATAAGCCCTTGTATAATATTTTTATTTAATTTTGGAAAATTTTTCTTTATATATACTAATTTCCATTTTTCAAATGCTAATTTATATTCAGATTTTTCCATATTAGCAAGTTCTTGGACTAGACACCCAATTTCTTGGTATTCATCTCTACCACTTGCTACTATTCTTAAAATTAATTTATTTTTTTCATCAAATTCTTCTAATGAAAAATTTATTATATCATCATAACTTAATTCATTTTTAAATATTTCACTTCCTAAACATCCAATATCAATTACTTTCCAATTAATTTTTAAATTATTATTTTTAAAATCTTCTAAAGTTATCATATATGTCTCCTTATTAATTTTTAAAAAATACTAAAAAAAATTTGAATACATATTATTGGGAAATAATAAATTGTCCCTGAAATTAAAAATATTTTTATTATTTCTTTAAAAAAATTTAATGATAATTTTATCTTTATTTTTTGTAAAAATATTAAAGAAGAATATCCAATAAGTATACTAACAAGTAAAATTAAAATTTTATATTTTGATAAAAAGAAATATTATAATATTTGTTTCTATAAATAAACTTTGCTTTGAAAGTACTATTTTCTTTCTTATTGTATAAGGATTATAATTATTATATGGCTCTATTTTAAAATACCCTTTAAGTCCAATCATGTATAAATTAATTCCAAAAAAGAATAGAAGATAAATAAACTCTATCTACAGAAGATTTCCCAAAGAAACTCTTTCTGCTAATATAATATTTTTAATTTGGTATTATAAACTAAAGCATTATATTATTTTCTATATTTCCTCTTATTTCTATTATATCTCCATCAAAAATTTTTATTGAAAAAACATCATTTCCAATAACAGTTTTCATATTAGCATAATATACTGTTCTTATATTTTTTAACATTTTTATTAAATAATTATGTTCAACAATTATTACATGTTCTCTTTCTATTTTTTTCCCAAAATTATATACTTCTTCTATTTCAGGTGGCATTATTCCATTGAAAAAATCACCTATATCCACTATGACAAAATCAAAACATGAAAGTTCCCAAAAAATAACAGTTTCTACTTGTTGTTGAACTTGAGCTAATATATTTATTAAATATTTTGCATTATTATTATTGTCTTCATATAGTATTTGTTTCATCTGCCTTTCTCCTAGCTTAATTATCTATTCAAGAGAAGTTTTTATAAATTCTTCTGTTTCTAAATTTTGAATACTTTTTATATTTCTTGTTAATAAATCAAAGGTAAATTTATAGTTATCTAGTTGTCCATAGATTTCTCTTTTTTCTATATCAACATCTAATGTTTTACTATCATATAAAGAGCTATAAATATCTTGAAGATTTTTACACTCTAAATAGTTTGTTATTTTATCTTCTTGTAATATCCAACAGATATCCTCTTGGGCATCAAAAATAAAACTAAAAATTCTTTCCTTATAATCCTTAAATCCTTCTATTCTTCCATAACCTTCATCCACACCAATTTTTAAATATTTATATTTTTTAGATAAATAAATACCATCATCATCTTCATCATAGTATAGTTCATACTTTTCCTTTATTTCATCTGTTAATTCTTGCCAAATTTCCAATTCATTAAATAATTTAAAATTTTCATCAAAAATTATAATATATATAACTTTTCCTATTTTAATAGGAATAGAAAGGAAAGATTCTAAATTTGTTTTTTGGGAAATTTTTCCTAATTTAAAGGATAAGTACTTTAAATCTTTTTCATATTCTATTTTTGACATATTAAATTTCTCTATTATATCTTTTATGTCATCACCTAGTGAAATTCCACAATATTCATATTTCATTTTTATTACCTTTCATTTCTTTTTCTCAATATTTTTTAAACTTGATTATTTTATCTGTAACAACAATTACTAATTCTGTTTGTAAATAATTTTAGTATTTTTTCCTTTTATTGTCAATTAAAAACTTTCCATCATATACTTCAACTTATCTATTTTACCTATATTTTAATTATTTTTTATCTGAACTCTTAGGAATTTCTTTAAAACAGAATAAATAATTTTATTTTAAAAAATTTTTATTGACAAATAAAATAATCCTTTTTAAATTAAATTAAGAAAAAAAGTTCGTTACTAGCCAGATTTCTTAACAGCTAAAAATTAAGAATTCGCTGCAAATTCAACCAACTCACTAACAAGTTAGCTCAAACATGTTGAGATTTGCTCGGCTCATTCTATTTAATTTT
>ERZ773087.1479-NODE-1479-length-14744-cov-18.467425_pt1 | contig 14744 bp, 18 predicted proteins | sample MGYA00511375_ERZ773087 | MGnify/ENA primary metagenome ERZ773087 (study PRJEB29015, sample SAMEA2737995) | human oral metagenome | biome: human oral; feature: human-associated habitat; material: dental | place: China | collected 2063 ...
GGTAGTTCATACATAGACTCCTCCCCCTTCTCCTACAACACATAAAAACCACCAAACCATTACTTTCCTCTGCCCGCCACCTGCACAAAATGCCAACTTTGATACCAAATCCTACCACCCATCACCAAGATTTTATCGCTGGGGGTGGGTGGTAGGATTTGGTATCTTTTCCATTTTTATGGAAAAGTGCAGGTGGCGGGCAGAGGAAAGTAAGATACATGTAAAATACATGTAATTTCACTTACTTCTATATTACTTAACTACTACATCTACATTACACATTATGTTACACCATATACATCTCTATTCCTCTTTTTGTGGTGTCATACAATCACTACTTTGACATCCTGCTAGGGTGTAAAACCATGGACAAAAAATCAGAAGTTCCCAATCACCATTCAGACCATATTGTTGCAGCAGTTGACAACGCTCTCAATCACGCCCGAGAAGAATTTGAGCGCAAAGAAAAACAAGCCCGAGAACTCCTTCTTAACTCAGTAACTCAATACAAAAATTTGACAGAGTTAGAAGATGATATCACTCACGTCAGGGAAGGGTTTACATCATCAATCTACTCACTCGTTGAGCTTGGTATAGATAAAGCCACAATTTCCCACACTCTCGGCATCAGCGAAGCAACACTCAATCGCCGGTTAATATCACCCCGGAAACGCCGGGCTCGAAAACATGGGGGGCGAAAAGTAGGGGTAGATATGCAGAAGAAACAAAATGAAGTAAAATCTATGCCTGAATAAAATCAATAGGGAGTTTTCTATGAGTTTAAAAAAGAAGATTAAGCACGCAACCGCTTGTGCTATCAGCGCTAGTGTTTTACTAAGCAACGGTATTGCTCACGCCGACCCCACTCCACAGGTGCCACAGCGCTCGACACCAAGCCCGCAAGTACCACAGCGCAACTCCCCCAGTCCACAGGTACCCAATCGTCAAGCAACACCTGTACCCGCACCGGTGCAAAGCGCACTCCCCGGAGTTGAACAAGCAGCACAGCCATTAGTGCCACAAGAACGTGTGGTTTACATTGAGTCGAAACCTGTCGTTATCACTGAAGTCCAATATGTCGATCGACAAGTTGTTGAAGAATCTGGCGGACTGTTAATTCTTGACCCTGATGTTCAAAAAACAATCGGCCCGGCTCATGTGTATAACGCTGCCCAGAAAAACTTCTACTCAAGAACTGGACAAAAACGCGTACTCCTTGATCGAGCTGCCGCCGCAGCAGGCACTGGTGCCGTGATCGGCGGCGTTGCCGGAGCAGCCGGCGGAGCACTGCTTGCCGGTGCAGGCACAGGAGTTGCCGGAGGTGTAGTTGGCGGCGTTGCCGGAACCGCCGCACAAATTCCCGCACAAGTTGCCTGCGGAGTCACCACAGTTGTTGCCCCACAAATCGGCGTTCCTTGCCACGTCATTGCCGCCGCCGCAGGGCCTGCCGCAGGAGCCGCAGTCGGTGCCACTGTCGGTGCCGGAGTCGGCATTGGTGCCGGAGCAGTTGTCGGCGGAACAGCCGGTGCCGCCGCAGGAGCAACCGCAGGGGCTGCTACCGTCCCTGGCGGTACCGAAGCACTCCAAGCAGTTGCTGCCGACACCGTATGGGACCTAGAGGACTCCAAGCGCGAAGAATATGGATACAAACGGCTCGTCGGCAATAAACCATCCGGCGAACCAGGCCATACCCCCATCGAACAATCCACCCCCACCCGCATCACCGACGGCACTGTCACTGGGCAAGGCGCAAATGTTGACCCCAAACCTGACACCCCGACTGGAGATTCAACGCTTGCTCCTGCTGGCATGTCCCAAGCCCAACACAACCTTAATCAAGCTATCAACCAAGCCCAAACCCAATTCAATCAAATGATTACATCATCACCAATCAAAGCCTAATTTGATTGAATAATTGATTGAATTAAAGGCCACCTCCAACTGTTGGAGGTGGCCTTTAACGGATGAACCCCAGCCAGCCAACCAACCAACCCTATATCAGAACCGCCCCGGGCGGTGGCGATCAATCCAGATCCACTTCCACGAAGGAGTAGCCATAAATAAAACCACCCAAAACAAAATCGCCCCCCATTGCAAATCGCCATACTTAATCAAATAAATAATAACATAAATTGCAAAAAGCAACGCCAGAATAAAGGCAATAGAAAATACTATTTTTATCACCCGCATAATCTTTTTAACCCGGTATCGCCATGCTTGATTTTGATCTAGCATAATAACCTCAAAAAATCATTCTTCTTCGGCCATAATTTCATCTACTTTTGCTGCCAATAAATCACTCATTGACACTTCACGGTCAAATGCCCAGCGTCGAAAAGCACGGCGCTTTTCTGGCGTGAGATACACGCTGATTGCTGCTGTTCGTTTTTCTTCCTCATAGGCGGCCTCAGAAAATACCTCTTTTACACTTCCACTGCGCACCCGCTGCCGCTTTGTCACAGTCAAAGGTTTAATTGTTGTTGATTTTTTTCCTGCCATCATAACCTTCCTTGGGAAATAGACTATTTATCATTGAATAGTTGAGAAAAAACACTTTTATACCCGTGCGCACCCGGCCGCAGCCCATCTAGACTTCGACCCCACCGCCGTTTAATTTCTTCACGATCAGAGATATACCCACGAAAAACCGGGATTTCTGCATCATAAAATGTCTGTAATGTCTCTTCTAAAAGCAATCGACCGGCAGTGACCCGCACAAGGAGCACAGCGTAGTTACGATGATTTACAGCTGAAATAATCCGCAAAGCCTGGTACGTTACCGCTGGTTCTGGCATCGCAACAATAATGACAAAATCCGCAGCATCTACAGCAGCATCAATCACTGTAGGAATAATTGGTGGTGTATCAAAAAAGACAATATCTTCCTCCCACTCCGTTTCCAGCTGGTCACTATCTATCGACTCGACTGGAAACGAGAGCGATTCACCTTTTTCTTGTGCTTCCCTTGCCCATGACAAGGCACTTTCCTGCGGATCTAGATCCACCACCCGGGTGAAATACCCCGCTTCCCGCCCCATTTGAGCCAACATCATTGCCGTCGTTGTTTTTCCACACCCCCCTTTAGCATTCACAATTGCTATAGATACCATATGCCACCTCCCTACAAAATTAACAGCACACCATCATACTAGCACACCATCAAAAATTGTATTGATCATTGAAATAGTATGTGTTTTTGTGGTGTGTATATATTGCACTCAACCGCACAGTGTACCGGTACACCAACACATAGGCACCTCAGCAAACATTGTCCTGAGGTACTAGCACACCGGCACAGCGAACTGGGAAAACAACCCCAAAAAGTACCGGCACACAGTACTCAAGCACACATTGTACCGAGTCACTGTGTACCGGTACACCAGCACATTACACCTAGTTCACACCCCAAAAACTATAAGAAAGACACAAGTGCCCCCTATCACAATCACCTCCGTCACCCCATGCAATCAACGTTTTGTTATAAGATGTTCCTGCATTTACCCATCAAGACCCCTTACCCCAGAAAGATAAATTATATGTTTAAATTATTACTCTCTCTAGTACATAAAAAGAGGGAGAAAATTATTTTTATCCTTTTTGTACTTCTGGGAATTATGTCAACATTAATATTTATTTCCCTTGTCCTAATACTAATTCCAATCCTCATTTCAGGCGAAGGGGGAATTGCTTTATGGCTTCTACTGATATCAGCCTTTATAGCATTAGTTGTTATACTAATGACGATAGCATTGTATCTTTTCTCTAATCATCCAAAAACGTCAAAAGATAATCATCGTTTTCTCTCGCACAATCCTGGTCATAGTTTAGACTAAAAATACAGAAGTATTTCTATTTTTCCTTACCTATCTATGGCTGTATCACTACTTTCTACCGTGGTAAACCAGGATCAGACTGTCCTTTTTGAACAATCTTATCTTCCGCACGCTCCATTGGCGGCCATGGTAAAAACTGGCCCATATCGGCGCACTAGTAGGGAAAATGCCCTGGCTTTGCCGTATATTGAGGCGAATCCTGCATGTATTCAGTCACTGATTATCGCTGATATTGATGCTGCTGATGTTATAGATCTTCCCCGCCTGTGTGGACTGCCGCCCGCCACTTGGTCAGTGAGGACTCAAAACCCGGTTGGAACCGGCCATATCGGCTATGCGCTTGCCAACCCAGTATGTTTGACTAATGCCGCTAAACGACGGCCTGTCAATCTCCTTGCGAGGGTGGAGACCGGCATTACGACCGTATTAGGTGGTGATCCTGCATACTCAGGCCGAATCATGAAAAATCCCCTTGCTCCAGGAGATAACCAACTTACTCTCTGGGATGAAGATTTTCCCTGTTACGGACTCTACGAATTAGCGGCTGCACTAGATAAAATCAGGGCTTTACCAGCAGCAACAGATCCTCGACCTCGCCATACAAGCGGAGTCGGCCGCAACGTGGATATCTTCGACCGCCTCCGTTGCTGGGGATACCGTGCTATCAAGCACTACTGGGCCGACGAGCAAGAAGCTTGGTTGGAAGCTGTTGCGATTAAAGCTACAGATCTTAACTTAGCTTTGGAAAATGAATCACGGGAACCATTGCCAGAAAAAGAAATCCGCCGCTTAGCACGTTCAGTCGCCTGGTGGATCTGGCGGAAATTCACGCCAGAGCAATTCAGTGAAATCCAGCGTCATCGCGGACAAAAAGGCGCAAAAAACCGCTGGGGGCCATCGCGTCGTACCACCATTCAGGAGGCTATCAATGACTGTTAAACGCCAGTGCATCCCCCGTAACGGCAAGACCATTCGGGAAATTGCTGAAAAAACCGGTTTTTCAACCAATACGATCATCCGCTGGACTTCTGAACCCCGAGAGGTCTATCTTGCCCGTGCTCATGAAAAGCGTGTCTACGTTCAAGAGCTACGCAACCAAAGACTGACGATTCCGGCGATCGCTGAAAAAACCGGCTATTCGATCGGCACTGTGCACCGCTACGTCAAGGAGATGAAGCAGGTCAGAGCATGATTAGAATTCTTGAATCAGCGTTGCTGGGGTTCAACGCTGAATATAATCCACACTATCGTGGTCTGTTACTTGGATTACGTCCTGAGCTTGTGGAAGAAATTATGTCTAAAGCTCAAGCCGAAGGCATTGATCCACACGAACTACTCAATTACGCTGTAGAAGCATATCTAAAATAAGTTTGTTGGTTCGGGTTCAGCTAACTAAGCAGCGGTTTTTCCACAAGCTCAGGGCGTGCGAGAGCCAGCATTGAGTGTTAGTCTAGGGGTATTTCCTAGGTTCAGGATGGTTGGCGCTTCCTGAACCTAGGAAATACCTATTGGTGTTTACCATGTCGGTATTTTGATCTCTGTGATGGGGCTGCCGGCGCTGATATAGCTGAGGGTTTTTGAGAATCCCCATCCCCTTTTCGTCTATAGGCCCTTAAAACCCCTCTAGCGGCCTCATAGAAGCCATGAATCCTTAATCCCTAGTCTTCTATCATCTATCGTGTTTTAATCCATTAGAGGCCAAGGAAATCACCGTGAGGTGATTTTCGCGGCAGCACAAAAAACCGTAACCCACGATGGGCCCTTCACATTTCGTTTCCCCCTTTTAATTATTCCACCCACAAAACACAGTTATCCACATATGTTTGGCTACGAAACACTGAACCCAACCTACAGGGTTTGTTACAGGTATATAGGAGTATAGGCATTATAGGGGGACCCCGAAAAACATATTCTCAACAGCAAAAACATGGCATAGGGCGGGACAAGACTCACGCGCAAGCGGGACAAGACTCACGCGCAAGCGGGACAAGACTCACGCGCAAGCGGGACAAAAGTGGCCCCTGTTGTGGAAAACTTCAACAGGGGCTGAGGGGTGGGATTGAATTTTAATTAGAAGTAGTTTGGATCATCGTTCCAGAAATCATCTTGATCTTTTTTGGTGATGGCGGGATTTGTTCCGGTAAGGCGTACCCCATTTTCCCATGTAGTGATACCGGCTTCCGGCCATGCAGCTTTAACATCCTCAATAGCTTTAATCACCTTTTTCTTGAAATCTCGCATGCCTTGAGGAGTATTGGGGTATCCGGTGCCGAGTTGGGCTTTTAACTGTTGCCAGGTGACGCGGGTGTTGCCTTTGTGGTAGCTGATTCGGTAGGTTGCCCAGCAGTATAGGTCGATTGCTAGAGGTTTTCGGCTGATTTGTGCAAGATGTAGCATGTCGAGGGGGACTGCTCCTTCGACGATTTCCCGATAAAAGTCTTCGGATAAGTTGATGTAGGAGTAATCGTATAGGTCATCATTGGCAGGATTGGTGATATCCCACCACTCAAAATAGGTGTCACAGCTGATGGGGAAGTTTGTGAGGCGTTCTGTGGTTTTCACTCCGTTTTTACCGGTTACATCGATTCCAATGACTGTGGTGAATAGCCTGCGCATTTGTTCTTGCAAGTATTTAAGTTGCCGACCGTCTGCACGTTTAACACCACCATCAGGTGTGATTCCTTTGAGGATGCCGACATCACGGAGGAATTGGTTGAGGTTATCACCAAGTGGGATAATGCGGGCTTCGCTGATGGGCAAATATTGACGGCGGAGTGCTTGTTTTGTTAGCCAACATAGGATGAGTCGGGGGTAGTGCCCATAGGGCAGACCGTAGCGACCGTACATGGTGATGGTGAGATTCCCGTTTGTGAGAGTGAGTTCTTTTCCCTGCCGGTCAATACGATAAGAGTGTGGAAAAGTGGCTTGAAGAAGAGTTCGGCTGGAGAAGGTAATGGGTTCTGTAATGCCAAGTTCTTCCATCATGATGGATCGGAATTCGATTTGGCGGATTACTTCTTGAAAGTTGATTGCCTGTTCTTTCTCAGGTGTGGTATCTTCAAAGTGCATGAAATTTCTCCTTTCTGGAGAGATTTTGTTGGTACCCGGCATGTAATTCGCAGCTTAGAACTAGCGTGCTGGGTACTATTTTATTGTTAGAGTTAAACCCCAGCCAGTATGTTAGGGGGTTTGAGAGTTGAACCCCAGCCTGGTCGGGCGGCCGGGAGAACCTGGTCGGTTGTTGTGCCAAGTTTTAACTGAGTTGGCGTCCCATAGGGGGGTACGTTGGTCGAGATGTGCGATAACGGGTGGGGTACGTCCGTTGGAATTGTAGTTTGCCCATGTTCTTGTCCCTATGCCGCAGTATGCGGCGCAGTCAATCGTGCGCCATAATTCTCGGCCGGTGGTTTGGTCGATAATAATTGGTTTGATAGTCATTTTCCGCCGCCCTTTTTCCAGTGTATCAGGGGGTTTGAGAGTTGAAAACCCCAGCCAGCCAGCATAGTCATTTTTTCCGCCAGGCTTTATTCCAGGTAGCTACGATCAGTGCTCCACCAGCAATGATATGCAAGACTGCCCGTATGGGTCCGTAAGTTCCGTATATTATCGTAGTGATGATGGATACAAATAGGCTGGTCAGGGCTATTAAATAGAGATTTCGTGTAGTCATTACTGCATATCCTTTCAAAAATCGTGTGTTAGTCTATGGGGGTGTTCCCCAAGGTTCAGGATGGTTCGAGCTTCCTGAACCTTGGGGCTACTTTTGGCGTTTACCGCGTCGGTATTTTTTCTTTTTCCGGTGTCGGCCTTCCTTTCGACTGTCTTTGGCTGAAATAACTGCGGCTATCGCGGCTACAATGCCACTGCCGGCGCTGATGTAGCTGAGGATTTTTTCGAGAATCTCTATCTCCTTTCACTGTAGAGTTGTTGTTCCTTAGCGGAACTAACACCAGTATAACACGCTAGACCGTCTATTTTCAAGTGGTGAAATGGGTGAAACCTAACTTTTTATTGTGAGATAGGCCATATTAATCTGCTGGATAAATAAAATGGTTGGTGGCATAAAGAGCTAAAACCCCGCCAGTAGAGTTGAATCTAGCTCTTCGTCTGGTAGGCTTCGTTAACCCCTCTAGCGGCCTGATAGAGGCCATGAATCCCAGCTTTTAATAGTAACTACCATCCCACCTTTTTTAGTTTGTTAGAGGGCAAGGAAATCACTTTAGTGATTTTCGCGGCAGCACAATAAACCTCAACCATCATTAAACATGTAGTTATCCACATACTTTTGCGAAACGAACCCTTGGGCCAACCTACAGGGTCTCTTACAGGTATATAGGAGTATAGGTATTATAGGGGGACCCCGAAAAACATACTCTCACCAGCAAATACATGGCATAGGGCGGTACCCCACTCACGAAAAAGCGGTACCCCACTCACGAAAAAGCGGTACCCCACTCACGAAAAAACCCCGCCGCTTGTGGATAAACCATAAGTGGTGGGGCTGGAAAAAGTTCGTCGGTTTAGAATTGTGGTGGGAGATCCGGGTTGATGGGGATGTCCTTTTTTGTCACTGCGGGGGTGTGACCAACAAGTTTGACACCATTATCCCAAAGCTCAATTCCGGCTTCCGGCCAAGCTTTTTTCACTTGTTCGATGGCTTTTTTGGCTTTCTTTTTGAAATTTCGCATGCCTTGGGGTGTGTTGGGGTATCCGGTGCCGAGTTGGGCTTTGAGTTGCTGCCAGGTGAGGTGGGTGTCGTGTTGTTGGTAGCTGATGCGGTAGGTTGCCCAGCAGTAGAGGTCAATGGCGAGGGGATAGCGTTTGAGGTGTGCTAGATGCACTGTGTCAAGGGGTACAGCCCCGTCGATAAGTTCACGGAAGAATTCTACTGAAAGTTCGACGTAGGCATAGGGAAGTTCGTCATGTGCTTCCCACCAGTAGAATGCTTCTGTGGCGACCACGGTGTTTATCATGGATTGCACTGTTGCTTTTCCGTTTCGAGTGTCAACTTTCCTTGTTTGGTCGATGGAAATGACTGTATTGAAAAGTCGGTGGAGGTGTTCTTGGATAGCTTTAATTTGCCGGCCGTCTACTCGTTTAGTCTGGCCGGAGACGTATTTTCCGTGGCTGATGCCTAGTTCTGCGAAGAATTGGTTGAGGCTGTCGCCGAGTGGGATAACGCGGGCTTGGTCGATGGGAAGGACAGCGTTTCGTCGGATGGCTTCTTTCGTTAACCAGCACATAATCAGCCGGGGGTAATGCCCGTAGGGTAGGCCATTCCGGCTGTACATGGTGATAGTGAGATTCCCATTATGTAGGACTAAGGTGCCGACCTCATCGGCGTGTTTTTTACTGTGGGGGAAGGTTGCTTGGATCAGTGCTCGGCTAGAAAATGTAATAGGGTCATCAATGCCGAGTTCTTCCATCATGTGGACTTTTTGTTCCAGGCGGTCCACCATGTTTGTATCAAGCATTGGATCGGTGTTATCGTTGAACATGCTTTCTCCTTTCTGGAGATTTGGGCACCCAATGCGAAAGTCGTAACCAAGTAACAGTCGTGTTGGGTGCATTTTTTATTTACTTTTCTATTGAATCACGAAGCTTATTCAGCCGCTGGGGAAATGGGGTTCGGCTGGTGGTTGGTAGAACATTATCTTCCGTATCACATTGATTGCCCGAATAGTTGTGGGTTGGGGGAGTCTACAAGGGGTGGATAGGATCCGCCAGGTTTTCAGATGAGCTATGGATCGCTCGACAACATACCGGATCTGGTTGATACCCTTGTTGAATCGTTTCTGCCACTCCAGCAAGGGTTTACCAGGTCTTCTCTTGAAAGGCGTATCGCACCCTAAACCAACATATCCTTTATCCGCAGTTATATGCCAGGGCTGCATATAGCCGAATAAACCAGTGTTCCTTATAGCTGTGACGTCATGCGTTGATCCAGGTAATGGCTCGGAAATATAGAATATTTCACCCGCCTGATCTGTTAAAACTTGCAGGTTATGCCCTGCCCTATGATGCTTCCCGCTATATAAGTTTCTAGCGTTCTTCCACCACCAGCATGGCACGAGCGTGCCATCTAACACGTATAGCCGTTGGGGCCTGAGTTCTTTAGGCCTTGGTGGTGGCGGGAGCACCACGTCAAGGATGTTCAACACAGTATTGATCGCCCTGGAGATAGTGGGTTGGGACGTACCAAAGATACTGGCTAATGCCTGTTGTCGTATGTTTTCTTGCAGGTAGAGCATAGTGACCTGCACGCTGGTGAGCACTCCGAGGCTTGGTGGGCAGTGGTGGTCTATCCCTGATGTGGTGATGATGTTCGCTAGGGTGAGGAGATTATCTGTGGTGAGTGTGCTAGGATCAGCGGTGCGGGGCCGATAGGATATTTTGTTTGATTTCACACTTCTACAAGTACACTACCGGCCTCGTTTTCCTATGCTTTCGGGGGTGATCAGTTACCGGGTGGCGGGGTCGTAATTTCAAACGCCTGAATAAGCTTCATTGGTCTTATTAAGAAGCCCCTACGTATGACTGGTTTCTGAAAGTAAGGAAAGGCAAGCTAGATGGCATGTTCTTTGTAATTTTCCACCTGTTGGTGCAGGTGAGTTTTCCCGTAACTGAGTAGACTTTCAAGTGTTAAAAATTCGATACTTGACAAATCCTATTTAGCCTTGAATAAAATGTCGATTGGACTGGTTATACTTGAAAATTGCTAGAGGAGGTGCAAGATTATAATGTATAGTTCTACTGATGTAGCTAATAATGTTTTATCTCGGGCTTTTGCTGAGAAAATTTCAGTTAGCCCAATGAAGCTGCAGAAGATTCTGTATTTTGTTGCCAGTGAATATCAGAAGACAACAAAGGCGCGTTTATTTGAGGAGCCATTTTCAACTTGGGCGTACGGGCCAGTGCTTTATTCCGTTTTTAACGAGTTTAGGGCGTTTAGCAAGGAAAAGATTTCCCGATATGCTCGGAATGCAAAAAACCAGACGTTGATTGTGGATGAGTCTGAGGATGTAGCGTTACGGGATGCACTAGATCGGATTTGGAATGCGACGCAAAGTATGGGTGCAAAAGAGTTATCCGAGCTCACTCATGCCGAAGATTCAGCATGGGATAAAGCATTTCAAGCAGATAAAGAAACACTACAGCCAGAGGACATACTCCTTGATGAAACCTATAAACAACCACTTGGTTTATGAGTAAACGAGATTCTGGTAACCGAAAGAAAGCGCCAGCTGTCGATAAGGAAGAAGATGAGGTTCTCCCTGCGGGAAATGATTCCAGTTCTCCTCGCGCTAAAAGCGTTCCTTCTGCCCGCATGAAGAAAGCAGTTGTGCCCGAGCCGAAAACTTGGGCGCAAAGGCTTGCCTATAACAAATTACAGTATGGGCAAAAACTCATTAGATGGTGTATTCTCCTAATCGTTGTACTGACGCTAATCAACTATTTCTGCCCCAGAAATTCGGGTGCTATGGGTAATACAATTGAATTGCTCAAACTTGTGACTACCACAGCGTTAGGATTTGTTTTTGCGAGAACTGCTGATACTGAAAAGGGATCCGATGATTAGAACACTTTCAATGTGATTCTTGGAGGGGTGTTGGTTTTGGGATTATATCTCTGAACGCTAATATGCGGCGGTGTACAGTGGTGGTGCGCCGTGAGCTGGGCACTATTTCCGGCACGACGGGCACGTTCCCGCTGCTGGGCAGTTCGGTGACGGTGCGTTAGCGATTGCCTGAATGATGTAGGAATGCCGCCATGCGTTTAATATTGCTGGCGTAATAGTTCTTCCTCTTCTCTTGCTGTCGCGCTAATTCGCATTCCACGAGCGCATTCAGGTCGCGTGTCACAGTTTTCTGGGATTTCCCCTCGTAAAGCTTGGCAAGTTCCGTGTTTGCGTAACGGATATCGGCGTTTCGAATAAAATTATCATCGTTAGTGATGTAAGGCAGATTCCAAGCTAGGACCCGTCGGCGCGCCCAGGTTTCGTTATGCCCGTGAGCGGCAGTGATTTCATGGACAAAGGACTCCCATGCGATAAGGATTTGGATGTTTTCAATGCGGGCCACTTGTTCTTGCAAACCTTCGACAAACCCGGTTACGGCATAGTCGATAAAACTTGCCATTCCCTGTTCGTAGTCGCCGGTTTTGCTTGCTTGTTTTAACGCCTGGTAATACCGTCCTCGTGAGCGGTTGTAATAGTCGGAAAGAATGTGTGCGGAGGGGATGGGAATACCGGCATTGAGGAGGAGATATAGTTCGATGAGTCGGGCGGTGCGACCGTTTCCGTCACCAAACGGATGGATCCATGCGAAATACAGATGGGCGATAATCGGCCGAATAATCCATAGCGGTTTGTGCCAGGTGGCATCGTCTGTTTGTAACTCCTCGGTGATGAATGAGATAAACCTGTCCATGAGATATGGGCAATCTTCCGCCGGTGCACCGCGGTAATCTTTACCCACCATAACGCTGTGATATCGGAATTCGCCTGGTGTAACGTCTTCTCCCAGGGGCTGGTCCTGAAGGATGCGTTCATTCCAACTCTTGATGAGTTCGATGGAAAGCGGCGGCAATTCCTGGTCGGCGCTTAAGTCAGCAAGCTCGTTGAATATTTCCAGAAGGTTATCAATTTCCGCCCCTTGGTATTCAAGAGAGTCCGGTAGCGTGAGCTTCCCATCGATGCGTTTTTCCACCTCTTCCTCGGTCAGAGTGTTTCCCTCAATGCTTGTGGTGGCATGGATTCCTTTTGTTAGCGATACTTTGTTGAGTTCTTGAGCTGCTGATGGTGGCAGTGGTGCGCCACAGACGTGGTCACATTTTGATAATGCTTCACCCAGTTTAATAAGGGTTCCAGGTCCTAAGGTCATGGGATTAAATCTGAAGGAAATCCATGGGTGGGTTTCTTGATATTTTCGCTGTTCCATGCCACTATTTTAAATTTATGGTGGTTATTTGTCCACTTTTCTGTCCACCTATACGTCCAAGTTTTAACTAGATAATGGACGTCAATAGGGTCAAAAAATTTGGTTGATAGCGCATACTATCAACCAAATGTTGCGGGGGTGACTCCGCGCCTACACCACGACGAGCGTGAGCGACATACGGGAGGGGGCGAGTGCCTCTACCGCGTGGGGGTCATTGGGCGCAAGGTAAATGACGTCGCCGGGTGCGACTTCGTTGTCTTTGCCGTTTATTGTGAACCGGAATCGGCCTTCGAGGATATTAATGATGACGGCCCGGGTGGAGGTGTGCTCCGTGAGGACCTGTCCGGTGTCCATGGTGAACATGACGTGCCGCAATACATCGTTATTGACGAGGACGCGGGAGGTGGTGGCTTCCTTGGAGATCGGTAGGTCGGTGTAAGTGTTGGTGTAGACGCCGGATTGGCTGACTGGGGTAGTTGCCATGCTGTTGTCCTTCCTATTGGTGGGCTTGCGTCTTCCTACACTACCCCCAAAATAACCAATAGGATAGGCCCATTATGCGTGACTTTATTGATTTAGCGTGCGTGACGTCCACTGTGTGGTTTGCGTCGTTCGGGATTATCGGGGGTGGCGTGCATTAAACTTTCCCGCGAGAAGAAAGGTGCTTTGATATGACTGTTTCCGAACGCGCTGAGGCAATTTTCACCACCGGTTCGCTTCAGGCCCCCGAGTTTGCGTCCCTGGTCGGCAATATCGCTACCGCCATTACTGCTACGGCAAAGGCCCAGGCCGAGGCCATGGGTGCGCAGGGGTCGTATGCCCGCCCGCTGGTGTTTACGGCAACCCACGATGGGTTTAGGCTTGCGGCGGCGCCCCGCCCTAAGGATTCGGCCGATGTGGAGTTGGATTTTGTGGTGCACGATATTGATGATGTTGCGCTCCGCAGGGTCGTCGATACGCTTTTCGACGATTCCCGCAGCCTCACCAGTCTGCCGTATGCTGCGCAGCGCCCCCTGGCGAATGCCGCAAGCGTTATGGCGAAGCGACATCATAGTTTCAGTGTTACACTGCAACAACGTGGAACAGATACTATCAACTATTCCGGCAATATTGAGCATGTGGCGGGTCTTATCACGGAGTTTCAGACGAAAAGAGTCGTCACCGAAACCATCGAAGATGTGTTCCAATTTGATGGTTTTCAGGGGTCGTCGGACACGATTTTCCTCATGATTGATGGCACGTCCTACGCCATTAAGGCCACTGACGAGCAGGTGCGGCAGGTCACGGGGTTTGTGGCCAGCCACGGTCCGGAGCTCACCTTGGATTGCACCATTGAGCAAACCACCTGGCATAAGCCGGGCCGGAAACCCACCATTATGCGTAGGTTGTGTGCCGTGTCCCGGCGGGATCGCCCCAGGGTGGGCGAACAGTTTACCCTGTTATGACAGGACTTTGCCCAGGCCTTCCAGTATGATTTGGGCGGACAGTAGGGAGGCGTTCAAATACCAGGATTCGTAGTCGACCTCGACCGCATGGTTGTCGGTGACCGCTTTGAGGCTGGGCCAGAGCGGCGTGTCCGCAGGTGAGGGCGCCCCGGATTGGACCCCGTAGAAAATCCAGTCGGCGTCGGCCTGGTCCAGGACTTCGGCGGAGAGATCCTTGCCGGCTTTGTCGGTGAATTGTTGCGATTCCGGTCGGGCGAGTCCGCAGTCGGCGGCCACGGTCCCGGCCATGGAGTTTGTGCCATACACCTGAAATGCGTCGTCTTTGGTACGCAGGAATGACACTGTTGGTACTTCGGCTGGGAGTTTTCCTTTGAAGTCGGCGGCGTCTGCAAGGTAGGCGTCGAGAAGCTTCTTCGCCTCGTCTTTCTTGCCCACGGCCTCGGCGATGGTGGCCAGGTCGTCTTTCCAGTTTTCGCCGCCGCCTTTGCCGGTCACCACGGGCGCGATATCGCGGAGTTTGGTGAGGA
>ERZ773087.1480-NODE-1480-length-14727-cov-19.297574_pt1 | contig 14727 bp, 10 predicted proteins | sample MGYA00511375_ERZ773087 | MGnify/ENA primary metagenome ERZ773087 (study PRJEB29015, sample SAMEA2737995) | human oral metagenome | biome: human oral; feature: human-associated habitat; material: dental | place: China | collected 2063 ...
AACTAAAAACAAACATTCGCCACTTACATGGCAGTATCCGGGTTCCAGGTGACAAATCTATCAGCCACCGTTCGATTATTTTTGGAAGTTTGGCTGAGGGAGAAACTAAAGTTTATGATATTCTGCGTGGAGAGGATGTACTCTCAACCATGCAGGTTTTTCGTGACCTTGGTGTTGAAATTGAGGACAAAGATGGGGTTATTACCATTAAAGGTGTTGGAATGGATGGCTTAAAAGCGCCACAAAATGCCTTGGATATGGGTAATTCTGGCACCTCGATTCGCCTGATTTCAGGTGTCCTTGCTGGTGCGGATTTTGAAGTAGAGATGTTTGGAGATGATAGTCTTTCTAAACGTCCTATGGATCGTGTGACGATTCCACTGAAAAAAATGGGCGTTAGCATTTCAGGGCAAACAGAGCGAGACCTGCCCCCTCTTCACTTAAAAGGGATGAAAAACCTAATACCTATTGACTATGAATTGCCAATCGCCTCTGCTCAAGTCAAGTCTGCCTTGATGTTTGCGGCTTTGCAGGCTCAGGGGGAGTCCGTTATTATCGAGAAAGAATGTACTCGTAACCACACCGAAGATATGCTGCAGCAATTTGGTGGTCAATTAAGTGTGGATGGCAAGAAAATCACAGTCCAAGGGCCGCAAAAACTGATCGGACAAAAGGTAGTTGTTCCAGGAGATATTTCCAGTGCAGCCTTTTGGTTGGTCGCAGGTTTGATTGTTCCAAACTCTCGTGTGGTGCTGCAGAATGTGGGCATCAACGAAACGCGTACTGGTATTATTGATGTCATTCGTGCCATGGGTGGAAGATTGGAAATAACTGATATTGACCCAGTTGCTAAATCAGCAACACTGACTGTCGAGTCTTCAGACCTGAAAGGAACAGAGATTGGTGGCGCTTTGATTCCACGCTTGATTGATGAATTACCCATTATTGCTCTTCTCGCGACACAAGCGCAAGGTGTAACGGTCATTAAGGATGCTGAGGAACTCAAGGTCAAGGAAACCGACCGCATTCAGGTGGTGGCAGATGCCTTAAATAGCATGGGAGCGGATATCACTCCCACAGCAGATGGGATGATTATCAAAGGGAAATCAGCCCTTCATGGCGCTAGAGTCAATACGTTTGGTGACCATCGAATTGGAATGATGACAGCCATCGCAGCCCTCTTGGTTGCTGATGGAGAAGTGGAACTTGATCGTGCTGAAGCCATCAACACTAGCTATCCTAGCTTCTTTGATGATTTGGAGAGCTTGATTCATGGCTAAGGTATTACTCGGATTTATGGGGGCGGGCAAGTCGACAATCGCTAGAGGCTTGGACCCAGACTATATCGATATGGATGCCTTAATCGAGGAACGTTTGGGCATGTCTATTGCGGATTTCTTCGCTGAAAAAGGAGAAGTGGCCTTTCGTCAAGTCGAGTCAGAAGTCCTAGCTGACTTACTAAAAACGGACCGAGTTGTGTCAACTGGCGGAGGAGTTATCATTTCTCAGAGAAATCGTGACTTGCTCAAAACCAATCCTGATAACATCTACCTAAAAGCAGATTTTGAAACCCTCTACCAACGTATCGCAGCTGATAAGGACAATCAGCGCCCGCTCTTTCTTAACAAAAGTAAGGAAGAACTAGCAGCTATTTTCCATGAAAGACAAGCTTGGTATGAGGAAGTAGCCAGTCAAGTTCTGGATGTGACCAAGTTAAACCCAGAGGAAATTATAGAGGAACTGAGATGAAAATTGCCTATCTAGGTCCCAAGGGATCTTTTTCGCATCATGTTGTGCAGACAGCTTTTCCCAAAGAGGAATTGCAGGCTTTTGCCAATATCACAGATGTCATCAAGGCCTATGAACAAGGCTTGGTGGACTATTCGGTGGTGCCAGTTGAAAATTCTATCGAGGGTAGCGTTCATGAAAGCTTGGATTACCTTTTTCATCAGGCTCGCATCCAAGCAGTTGCAGAAATCGTTCAGCCCATTCACCAGCAGTTAATGGTGGTTCTAGGTCAGTCAAAAATTGAGAAAATTTTTTCTCATCCTCAGGCTCTGGCTCAAGGAAAGAAATTCATAGATGAACAGTATCCAGAGGCCAAAATTGAGGTAACAGCCAGTACCGCCTATGCGGCCCGCTTTATTTCCGAACATCCAGATCAGCCTTATGCAGCTATTGCTCCTAAAAGTTCAGCTGAAGAATATGGCTTGGAATTGATTGCAGAGGATATTCAGGAAATGGAAGCCAATTTCACACGTTTTTGGGTCTTAGGTGCAGAGATACCGATGATTCCTTTGAACTCACAAGCTGAAAAAATGAGTTTGGCCTTGACCTTACCAGACAACTTACCTGGTGCTCTTTACAAGGCACTTTCGACCTTTGCTTGGAGAGGGATTGACTTAACAAAGATTGAAAGTCGCCCCCTTAAAACAGCCTTGGGTGAATACTTTTTCATAATCGATGTAGACTATAGTGACAAAGAGCTGGTTCATTTTGCTAGACAAGAACTAGAAGCTATTGGAATCCAGCACAAGATCCTGGGAACCTACCCGATTTTTACCATAACTGATATAGAAAAGGAGAGTCAATGAGCAAAGAAAATCCTTTAAGTCATCACGAGCAGTTACGTTATGACTATCTCTTCAAAAATATCCATTACCTCAACGACCGTGAACGGAGGGAATTTGATTATCTGCAACAGAAAATGGCAGGTCCCAAGTCTGAAGTTCACCATTTCCACCAAGAAGAAAAAGAAGAAACTTGGGGTAGAGATATTGATCTTCCGACTTATGGTAGTAGAAGCCGGTCTAAGAAACGTGAAAAGGTAGCTCCTCAACCTAAAGTCAAAAAGAAAAAGAGAAGAATACGCTTCAAACGAATACTGACTTGGTTCTTGCTGTTGATTACCTGTGTGCTTGCAGGGATGATTTTTATGTTTCTACGAGGGTTCCAGTCAGCAGCCAATCCAACAAATAAGCCAGCTGACGCCAAGGCAGCTCAAGTAGAGGTCTTTAACGGTCAGGATACCAAAGATGGTGTGAATATTTTAGTGATGGGGACAGATGGCCGTATCGGTCAAAATAGTGCAGAAACCCGTACCGATACGATCATGGTGCTGAATGTCAGTGGATCGGATAAGAAGATTAAACTAGTCAGCTTTATGCGTGACAACTTGGTTTATATCGACGGGTATAGTAAGATTGTAAATGGCCAGAAACAGACGGATAACAAACTAAATGTTGCCTATGAACTTGGGGAACAAGAAGGGCAAAAAGGGGCTGAAATGGTCCGCAAGGTTCTAAAAGACAACTTTGATTTGGATATTAAGTACTATGCCCTGGTCGACTTCCAGGCCTTTGCAACAGCTATTGATACCCTATTCCCTGACGGAGTAACGATTGATGCCCAATTCTCAACATTGAATGGTCAACCTTTAACAGAAGCTACAGTTGGAGATGACCTTCATGCAACAGAGACAGAGTCCCCAACTCAAACCATCAAAGTTGGAAAACAGCAAATGAATGGATCCACCTTGCTGAACTATGCTCGCTTCCGTGATGATGATGAGGGAGACTATGGCCGTACCAAACGTCAGCAACAAGTCATGTCAGCTGTTCTTGAGCAGATTAAAGATCCAACCAAGCTCTTTACGGGATCAGAGGCACTTGGAAAAGTCTTTGGCATGACTTCAACAAATCTACCATATAGCTTCTTGTTGACCAATGGCTTATCTGTCCTAGAAGGTGCTCAAAATGGCATTGAAAGACTTACCGTTCCAGAACTTGGTGACTGGGTAGATGCTTATGATATCTACGGCGGACAAGGACTTCTAGTCGATCAAAATAAATACCAAACCAAACTCGCCCAAATGGGAATGAGATAGAATACTATAAAAAAATCAAAGTTTGAATCACCAGTAAAAAAGTGGTTTAGGCTTTGATTTTTCTTAGTATCTGATGGATTTTTAGGGCTTTTTTATGGTATAATAAAATGATATAACTCGTTATTGGACAGAAGAGGAGAGACATGAGTGATTTGAAAGCGATTCAGGCTCGTAGTCTGGAAATGGCTGAATATTTCGTCGCATTTTGTAAAGAACATAATTTGTTGTGCTATCTCTGTGGTGGTGGGGCTATTGGTACCCTTCGTAATAAGGGTTTCATTCCTTGGGATGATGATTTAGACTTTTTCATGCCACGTGAAGACTATGAAAAATTAGCAGAACTGTGGCCACGTTATGCAGACGAGCGTTATTTCTTGTCAAAGAGTAACAAAGATTTTGTAGACCGTAACCTTTTTATTACCATTCGTGATAAGGAAACCACTTGTATCAAGCCTTATCAGAAGGATTTGGATTTGCCACACGGTTTGGCCTTGGATGTTTTACCTTTAGATTATTATCCTAAAAAACCAGCTGAGCGTAAGAAGCAGGTTCGTTGGGCCCTGATTTATTCACTCTTTTGTGCGCAAACTATCCCAGAAAAGCATGGTGCAGTCATGAAATGGGGAAGTCGTATCTTACTCGGCCTGACTCCAAAATCTCTACGTTATCGCATTTGGAAAAAAGCTGAAAAAGAAATGACCAAGTATGGTCTGGCTGAGAGCGATGGAATTACGGAATTATGCTCAGGTCCCGGCTACATGCGAAACAAATACCCGATCGCATCCTTTGAAGACAATCTTTTCTTGCCATTTGAAGGAACTGAGATGCCTATCCCAGTTGGCTACGATGCCTATCTCAGCACTGCTTTTGGCGATTATATGACACCACCAACAACAGACAAGCAGGTACCGCATCATGATGCTATTATAGCGGACATGGACAAGAGCTACACAGAGTACAAGGGAGAATATGGAGCATGATGGGAGAAAAAATAAGCGTTATCGTTCCAGTCTACAATGTAGAAGTCTATCTGGAGCGATGTGTGGAGTCGATTCTTCAACAGACTTATGCCCATTTTGAGTTAATCCTAATCAATGATGGTTCTACTGATTCCAGTGGACAGATCTGTGATCACTTAGCGTCTCAGTATGAGAATATCAAGGTTTATCATATCGAAAATGCTGGTGTTTCAAATGCTAGAAATATGGGAATTCAGCTAGCAACGGGTTCTTGGCTTACCTTTATTGATAGCGATGATTTCGTTACCCAAGATTACCTAGCTACTTTAGCAAGTGCAGCTGAAGGGTTGAATGTAGGCTTTGTAATTGCTCCTCTGCACCATATCAAAAACGGAATTGTAACAGACCTACCTTCACATTCAGGAAAAACAGAACTCTGGTCAACAGAAGAAACCATGAAGGAACTACTGATGACTACCAGAACATCATTTTTTCCAGTCGCAAAACTGTTTAAGAGAGACCTGCTTGCCGATGAAAAGTTTAATACCAATTATCACCTAGCTGAAGATGCCTTGTTTTTAACTGAATTGCTACTAAAGACAAGATGCAGTTGCGTATTTATTGACAAACCTGTTTATTATTATGATCATCGTGAGGGAAGTGCAACAACATCTGTTAATCGACATGTATTTGACACAATAGAAGTTTATAAGCAAATAATTGCTCAAGTTTCACAAGCCTTCCCTAATTTAAAATACGAATTAATAAACAGAGAATGTTGGTCGTACATCACAGTTTACGATAAAATTATCTTTACTTCACGTGAAGAGTATCAAAAGGAGAAAGCCGAGCTGAGGACTTGGATTGTTCAGCACCGACGCGAAATATGGAAAGATGCTTATTTCACCACTTTTCGCAAGGTAGCGATCCTTTCACTTGTCATTTCTCCATGGCTATATAAGAAAATTGTTGGATTAAAAAACTAATATCATGAGAAGGAGTTGAAAATGAATTTTTCAAAAATGGATGAATACTTTGAAAAATCAAAACTATGGATTGCGTATCTATTTGTTTTCATTTCGATTTTAAGTATGAGTTCACTGGTTTATAAGATAGCAAATCCCCTCTACAAGGGATTATCAGCAATTGTAGTGCTTTATATTTGCTATACCTTATTGTTTAAGTGGAAAGAAATCACAGCAGATCGTAAATTTCTATCCTTATTTGGACTATTAGCTGGAAGTCATCTGCTATCAGCTATTTTCAATCGCTCTGGACATCTGATTGGAAATGTGATTGAAATTCTCTTCATGGTAACCTATGTTTTATTATTTACCATGTTACAATCAGGGCAACTTAAAAAATTATTTGACTGGATTGCCTATACGGTTCAAATTGTATCTTTTTCTTCAGCAATTTTTGCGTTTGGTTTATTGGTAAGTAGAGTCCTTATCCTATTTAAGATTGGCGAACAATCTTATTACTATGGTGTCATGAATGGACGTCTGTGGGGGATTGTCAATCCAAATGCTAGTGCGATATTTTCATACATTAGCATTATTTTGGCTATGTATTTGATCCATAAAGGAAGTAAATATTCTGTTTATCTTAAACTGAACAATGTGATTCAATTCGTTTACTTCGCAACGATGCAAAGTCGAGGAGCCTTACTTTCTTTACTTCTCATGATTGGACTCTATAGTTTCTTTGCTACTAGAGGAAGTATCGTTAAACGATTCCTCACTTTTATAGTTGCTGGTTTGCTGATTACTGCAACTAATATTGGATTAAGCTATGTAACTTCAATCTATATCTCATCTGAAACTGCGACTGTCTTAGATTTAAACAAAGGACAATCCTATGCTGAGACAGATTCGTCTGTCACTAAGAAGAACGGTGAGCTCCATCTGATTGAAACAACACCAAGTGGTAGAACCTATATCTGGAAAAATGCCATCAAGATGGGAAGTGCCAAACCAATTTTTGGTTATGGTGTACGAAACGTTCCAGATTATTACGCAGAATATTTCAGTAAATTTGAGATTCAAAACTCCCTTATCGGTGGGAATTTTCATAACATTTTTGTGACCATATTTGTCAGTTCGGGAGTTCTAGGTTTGGTATCCTTCCTTCTTGTACTGGCTTATGTCATCAAGCGCTTTTTAACGTATTTGATTGTTTCCAAGAAAAATACTGATAAATTGATCATGATCCTATTCTTTGGTATCTTGTTTGGTCAATTATTTGAAAGTCAGATTATGTATTCAACCAACTTTATTAATATCATCTTCTGGCTAGCAATTGGCTATGGACTCGTAGTCTGCAAACGGGATGAAGGAGTTCGGTACCAAGAAGTAACAGATGTCAATGAAATTCAACAGATGGAACTTGGAATCATGGAGTATATTCATGAAGTTTGTCAGAAAATTGGAGTCAAGTATTTCTTAGCATATGGAAGTCTAATTGGTGCTGTTCGCCATCAAGGATTTATCCCTTGGGATGATGACATGGATATCTGCATGTTACGAGAAGATTATGAAAAATTGCAAGACTACCTTATCGCTAACCCTGATGAACGTTACGAGGTCATGTCTTATAAAAATAATCTCAACTATGTCTATCCCTTCATGAAAGTGCAGGATAACCATACTTACTTGCTAGAAGAAGATGTTCGCATCGATTCGAATATGGGAATCTATGTAGATATTTTCCCTGTAGATGGCTACGAGGATGACGTAGAATTTAAAAACAAGATGACGAAACTGATAAAGAAACGTCAATTGAGTTGCTACACCTTTAAAGGCATTACCAATACGAAAAGTGTACTGAATTCGCTGCTACGCTATGTGTCAGTTATTATTTTCTATTTCACCAATACGAACAAATACGTTGCCCAGATTGAAGAGCTTGCAAAATCCCGTAAAGTCTCAGATTATGAGCAAGTGGATTATCTTATCTACAAGGATATGAACAAACCAGTGTGGAGACGTGAATGGCTGGAACAAGTTACTACTGGAATATTTGAAGGTAAGGAATTTACCATTCCGAAAAATTATCATGAAATTTTGACCTCAGACTACGGAGACTATATGCAATTGCCACCGGTTGAACAAAGAGTATCTCATCATGATTTTAAATTATGGAAGATTGTTAAAAGGTCTAAATGACGGGATTGGGATTAAGAAACGTTTAAAAATATAGTCAAATTTAGGAGAAAAGAACCTATGTCTGAAAGAACTTTAACTCTTGAAGAAATAAAGCAAGTAGAATTGGATATTTTAAAGTATCTACATGATCTTTGTGAACAACATCAAATCAAATACTTTATTGATTTTGGAACCTTACTAGGAGCTGTACGCCATAAAGGATTTATCCCTTGGGATGATGATACAGATATTTCCTTGGCGCGTGATGAATTTGAAAAACTGTACAAGGTTTTACAAAATGAAAATCATCCCTACTACAAATTGATTTCATTCAGAGAAACAAAGGGATATCCATACAGTTATATGAGAGTCTATGATGTAAGGACTCGTCGAGATGCTAACCTCGTAGACCCAACGGTCGTATTGGGAACTTGTGTTGACATTTTTCCATATGATGGTGTCGTAACACAGGAAAGTGACCGTAAGAAAATGAAGCTCTACAAATATTTCATTCGCCTTTCTTCATTGAATTTTAAAGGGATCAAGTCTGAGAATGGTGGACTTAAGAACCTCCCTCGTTATATGGGATCAGCGATTTTCCGCTTAACTTCCCCACAGCTATGGAATCAAAAATTAGAGAGCCTTGCTTTAAAGTATAGTGTAGATCAAGCAACAGATCTTACTTGTACTATCTATGACCCTTATTATCCAAATGGTATAAAAAAAGAATGGCTCTATGATTTGATTGATATGCCCTATGAAGACATTGTGGTCAAGGTTCCGAGAAAATACCATGAAATACTTGTCTACGAATTTGGAGAAAACTATATGACTCCACCTCCTATTGAGCAACAAGTCCCAGGAGGGGATAAAAATTATTGGATTGATTAGATTAAAAAAGTTGCTTATTGTTAAGATAAAGGAGTTTTCAAGGTGAAAAATAAATGGTTATTAAAATCAGTCAGATACAGTATTCTCGCATTCTTTCTATTACTGATTCAGTTATCGCAAGGAGTAGATGCAGATACCATCTCTGCAGGTTCGGGCAATCGTATCCATTTCATAAATACAAAAGCAAAATCTGGGAGTGATGCCATCCTTCTGGAAAGCAATGGTCACTATGCTTTGATTGATATGGGTGAAGACTATGATTTTCCTGATGGGAGTGATCCACGCTATCCAAGCCGCTGGGGAATTTCCATGAGAAATTATCAAGTATTGGAGGATCGATTGATTCGCCACTTGGATCAAATAGGTGTAAAAAAATTAGATTTTATTATAGGAACTCATGTTCATAGTGACCATATTGGTGGAGCAGACGAAATACTCAATCGATATCAAGTCGGTAAGTTTTATTTGAAAAAATATTCAGATGATCGGATTACAGCAAACTGGGGACTATGGGATAATCTTTTCAATTATGATAATGCTTTGAGAGCAGCTCAAAAAAGAGGAGTTACTCTTATCCAGAATATTTCAGATGAGGATAGCCACCTAAAATTAGGTGATATGGATATCCAACTCTACAACTATAAGAATGAATATGATGCTGACGGGAATCTGAAAAAAGTTCGAGATGATAACTCCAACTCCATCGTTTCAGTAGTGACTGTGGCAGGAAAGAGAATCTATCTTGGTGGAGATTTGGATAATGCCGAGGGAGCAGAAGATAAGTTAGGTCCAGTTATCGGCAAGGTTGATATGATGAAATGGAACCACCATTATGATGCGACAATTTCAAATACGATTAATTTCCTTGAAAACTTATCACCAAAAATGATTATTCAGACAACTGGTGGAGATATTAATGTTGCTTCAACCAGAGAATACCTTCAGAAGAAAAACATTCAGGTTCTTCATGCTGCTAGCCAAACTCAAGACGCTACTGTTTTTGATATTAGCGATAAAGGATTTGCAAATGTTTCAAATACCTTCCCTGATATCCCTGTAGTTGACGAAAAATGGTATCAAGAAGATGGCTATTGGAAATATCGTTTGACTGATGGAGAAATGGCTATCGGCTGGAGAGAGATTGGCGGAGCCACTTACTTCTTTAATGGAAAAGGACAAATGCAAGCAGGTCGCTGGCTTCACCTTAACGACGACTGGGGAGAAAATGCCAAAGGGAATGATTACTATCTGAACCAAAATGGTAAAATGCAAACTGGTGGTTGGTTCAAACTAGATGACTCTTGGTATTATATCCAATCAAATGGTGCTAGACGATTTAGCGAGCTCTCTGAAATTGGAGGGAAAAAGTATCTCTTTGCGGCAGATGGCAAGATGCTAACAGGACACCAAGTCTATAATGGCAAGAAGATGTTCTTTAGCGAAAGTGGAGCACTCCAAACAGCAGGTAAGCCTTCAACTTGGCAAAAGATTGATTCAAATTGGTATTTCTATGATGAGGATGGGCTAAAGACTGTTGGTAAAAAGAATATCAATGGAAGCACATACTACTTTAATCAAGAAGGTATCATGCAAACTGGCTGGGCCTTTGTTGATGGTTACTGGAACTATTTTGCAAGTTCTGGAGCTATGAAAACTGGTTGGGTCAAGGATCAGGAAACATGGTATTATCTGGATAAAGATGGCATCATGTTAACTGGTAGACAAGATATAAATGGTGTTCGTTACTATTTGAATGCTAGTGGTGCCATGCAGACTGGTTGGCAATGGCAGGACAAGGGTTGGCAGTATTATACTAGCTCTGGTGCCATGAAGACGGGCTGGTTAAAATCGGGCGAATCATGGTATTATCTGGATCCAGAAACTGGTATCATGGCAGTCGGATCGCAAGAAATTAATGGAAAGAACTATTTCTTCAAGTCTTCAGGAATCATGCAAGTTGGTTGGCAGTGGGTAAATGATAGTTGGCATTATTATGCCACTTCAGGAGCTCTGCAAACAGGCTGGCTTAAAGATGGGGACACTTGGTATTATCTGGATGCTAAGGAAGGAACCGTGTTGGTCGGTCTCCATGCAGTAAATGGTGAACAGTACTACTTTAGCACTTCCGGTGCCATGCAGACAGGTTGGAAGTGGATTGATGGTCAGTATCGATATTTCCAAGCAAGTGGCGCCATGAAGACTGGCTGGATCAAAGATCAAGGCAAGTGGTATTATCTTGAAAAAGAAAGTGGAACCATGTTGGTCGGTCTTCATACGGTGAATGCTCAGACCTACTATTTTGGTCCAAACGGAGCTCTGCAAACGGGTTGGAAACAGCTTGATGGCAATTGGTACTATTTCCAAAAAGACGGAGCTTTACTGAAAAATGCCATCACACCTGATGGTTACAAAGTAAACGAAGAAGGTATCTGGAAACAGGCTGTTGCTGCTGTAAATAGCGATGCAGTCAAGCCAGAACAGAAACAAGAAGCTAATTCCTCTATTGTTGAACAACCTAAACAAGATTCAAATCTAGAAGCCAACGCTTCTGAAAAGAAAGAAAAAGAATAAAGAAGAAATCCCCTACTGACAACTAATTTATCAGTAGGGGATTTTTTTAATTTCGTTTTAATTTAGCAAGTACAAGGTTCAGTGCATAGTGGAGTGTTTTGTCTTTGGTAATAAAGAGGGTCAAGAGGTAATAGATACCACAAGTTGCTACGGTAGACAGAACCATGAGAATCATATTGAAGTTTACTGTGTAGGAATTGATTTGGAAAATCATCTTGAAAATATAGAAGATTGGGATAAAACCAAGGGATATAATGCTATAACGTGTTAAGGTTATAAAAATTTCTTTTAAACTAATCAGTTGGTGTTTCTTGATAAAATGAATTTCAAGTAAAACAACGATAGTTTCTGCGATAATGGTCGTAGCGATGTAATACTCAGGTGCAAAAATATTATTGAAATACAAGATGCTATTTAATAGTATATTAGCCCCACCACCAAGGAAGTAGAAGGCAGTTAAGCGATTTTCATGGTCGTTGATAAAGATAATCTGTTTACCAAGAATCAACTCTATAGCCCAAATGATGGTACGAAAAGCGAAGACGCTAGTTACGATACCCGCTTCAAGATATTTTTCAGAAGAATAAATAACAGTTGCGTACCGTCCCAATATCATGATCCCGATACTAGTTGGAACCATAAGGAAATAGAATAAGGATGCCGCTTGATTCACGAGATAATTATAGGACTTGTAATCCTTTTTACCGAGATAGTAGCCAAGGCGTGGAATACTGACGTTGATAGCTCCACTCAAGACACTGGCAATCAACATGACGATACTATAGGCAATTGTATAGTAGGAAATATAGTTCTCATCCGGTCCCTTGGTGATAAACATTCTATCTAGCAAGGTATAAAGCATATTAGCGTTTGCTAGGAGAAGCATAGTAAAGAGTGGTTTAGAAGCTTTAGCTAATTCGACGAAACCAATCTTAACAAAAGAAACTTCTCTCTTAATCCAAAGAAAACTGAGCAGGTAGTTGAGGATAGTGGTCGCTGTCATAACGATAGCATAAGGAACGATATCATCTGCCGTTTTAACAAAGGCGAAGATAGCGACCAGCATGGTAATTCGAATAATTAATGTTTTATAGAGGATGAAGGCATAGTTTTCATAAGCCTCGTTCATCCATTCGATATTGAGAAATTGGAAGAGTGCTTGGGCCCCTAGGATGTAGTACAGGACTTTCAGATTCTCAATGCTGGTGTCAAAGAAGATAATGAGGAAGTAGATACCTGTCGTCAGGAGAGAGGTGAAAACCGAGATATAAAACAACTTAGAAAAGACGTAGTTGATTTTATTCTTGTCATCCTTGACCTTACTAATAGCTCGAATCCCGTAGTTGTATATTCCAAAGGCAGCTAGTGGAATAACGAAACTTGCCCAGGTATTAGCTGTATTGAAATAACCGTAGTTGGATTTGCTGAGAATCCGCGTCAGATAAGGATTGGTTATCAGTGGAAAAACGATATTGAGAATATTGACCAGCAAGCTGGCCAAGGCATTTACTTTTATATTTTTCATTGAACTTTCTTTCTTAAATCTAAAATCATATCTAGTATTATATCACATTCTCGCTTCATTCTTTTGATAAAATCGTAAAAATCTAGTATAATAGATAGACTGAAAGTATGAGGTTACTAGATATGAAGATGAAACAAATTAGTGATACAACACTAAAAATCACGATGACTTTAGATGATTTGATGGATCGGGGAATGGAGATTGCAGACTTTCTCGTTCCTCAGGAAAAAACCGAAGAGTTTTTCTATGCTATTTTAGATGAGTTAGAGATGCCAGACAATTTCTTGGATAGTGGCATGCTGAGTTTCCGCGTGACGCCAAAACCTGATAAGGTCGACGTCTTTGTGACCAAGTCTAAGATTGACCAAAATCTGGATTTTGAAGATTTGGCGGATCTACCAGATATGGAAGAATTAGCCCAAATGTCGCCAGATGAATTTCTCAAAACCTTGGAAAAGAGTATTGCAGATAAAACCAAGGACGATATTGAGGCCATCCAATCTCTAGAGCAGGTCGAAGCAAAGGAAGAAGAGCAAGAGCAGGCAGACAAGGAGACTGAGAGTAAGAAAGAACCTTATATCTACTATATCCTGCGCTTTGCAAGCCTTGCTGACTTAGTTGCTTTTGCAAAGACGGTTAACTACCAGATGGAAACCTCTGAACTCTATAAGATGAATGGACACTATTATTTGACAATCTTAGTTGATGTGGAAAATCATCCAAGTCCATATCCAGCCTGGCTCTTGGCTCGTATGCGTGAGTTTGCAGACGACAGTGACATCAGTCGCTCAGTCTTGCAAGAGTATGGTCACATCTTGATCAATCACGATGCAGTTCTTAATCTGCAAAAGATTCGTTCATAATTTTTAAAATCAATTTTAATTTATCAGGAAAGACGAATCTTGGGATTCGTTTTTTCTTTTCTAGACCGAAATAGTGATTTACTATAATAGGAATTTTCATAAAATTCTGTTATAATGGCTATATCAGAAAATTTCTAGGAGACAAACATGACAGTTAAAATTGCTTTACTTGGATTTGGTACCGTTGCAAGTGGTGTGCCATTCCTCCTAAAGGAAAATGGAGAAAAAATCGTTCAGTCAGCTCATTCAGAGATTGAAGTGGCCAAGGTATTGGTCAAGGATGAAGATGAAAAGAACCGCTTGCTTGCAGCAGGAAATGACTTTAACTTTGTAACCAATGTAGACGATATTTTGTCAGACAAGGACATTACTATCGTAGTGGAATTGATGGGGCGTATCGAACCAGCTAAGACCTTTATCACTCGTGCCTTAGAAGCTGGGAAACACGTTGTTACTGCTAACAAGGACCTTTTGGCTGTTCATGGTGCAGAATTGTTAGAAATCGCTAAAGAGCATAATGTAGCACTATACTACGAAGCAGCAGTAGCTGGTGGTATTCCCATTCTTCGTACTCTAGCAAATTCATTGGCTTCTGATAAAATAACGCGCGTTCTTGGTGTCGTTAACGGAACTTCTAACTTCATGATGACCAAGATGGTCGAAGAAGGCTGGTCTTACGATGATGCTCTGGCTGAAGCACAAAGATTAGGTTTTGCAGAAAGCGATCCTACAAATGACGTGGATGGGATTGATGCAGCCTACAAGATGGTGATTTTGAGCCAGTTTGCTTTTGGTATGAAGGTTGCCTTTGACGATGTAGCCCACAAGGGAATCCGCAACATCACACCAGAAGACGTAGCTGTAGCCCAAGACCTTGGCTATGTAG
>ERZ773087.1488-NODE-1488-length-14651-cov-56.531036_pt1 | contig 14651 bp, 20 predicted proteins | sample MGYA00511375_ERZ773087 | MGnify/ENA primary metagenome ERZ773087 (study PRJEB29015, sample SAMEA2737995) | human oral metagenome | biome: human oral; feature: human-associated habitat; material: dental | place: China | collected 2063 ...
ACGATTTGATTTTATTAGGAATTGGAGCCATGGTGGGAACAGGGATTTTCACCATCACAGGTATTGGAGCAGCCAATTATGCTGGTCCGTCCTTGATTATTTCGATTATCATTTCAGCGCTTTGTGTGAGTATGTCAGCTCTTTTTTACGCTGAATTTGCTTCTCGCATTCCGGCCAATGGTGGGGCTTATAGCTATATCTATGCTGTCTTCGGTGAGTTTCCGGCATGGATTGCTGGCTGGCTGACTATTATGGAATTTATGACTGCTATCTCAGGTGTTGCTTCTGGCTGGGGATCCTATTTAAAGGGGCTATTGAGTGGCTTTGGCATCCAGCTCCCTACGGCCTTAAATGGCACCTTTAATCCTAAAGAGGGGACTTATGTAGATCTCTTGCCTATCTTGGTTTTACTTTTTGTCACCGCAGTTGTCTTGTTAAATTCTAAAGCTGCTCTGCGCTTTAACTCAGCCTTGGTAGTCCTGAAATTTTCAGCCTTGGCACTCTTTATCATTGCAGGTCTTTTCTTTATCAAGCCAGAAAATTGGTCTAACTTTGCTCCTTTTGGTTTTGGTGAGATTTATGGCGGGAAGGTCGGTATTATGGCTGGGGCTTCGCTCATGTTCTTTGCCTTTCTAGGCTTTGAGTCCATTTCTATGGCGGTCGACGAAATCAAGGAACCTCAAAAGAATGTTCCGCGTGGGATTGTCCTGTCTTTGACCATTGTGACCGTTCTTTATATTTTGGTGACCTTGGTCCTGACAGGGATTGTTCACTATACTAAGCTTAATGTTTCAGATGCAGTAGCCTTTGCTCTTCGCAGTGTTGGCCTTGGCTGGGCGGCAAATTACGTTTCAGTTGTGGCGATTCTGACCTTGATTACCGTTTGCATTTCAATGACCTTTGCCCTGTCTCGAATGATCTACAGTATTGCGCGTGATGGTCTCTTACCTCGCTCATTTAGACAGTTGACCGATACAAGTCGGGTACCAAAGAATGCAACGATTTTAGTAGGAATTGCCTCAGCTGTCTGTGCCGGTATCTTCCCTTTGGCTAGCATCGCCTCTTTCCTCAATATCTGTACCTTAGCTTATCTGATTTTATTAGCTCTTGCCATTTTAAAGCTACGCAAAGACAATGGAATGCCTCAAGCCGGGGAATTTAAAACTCCTTTTGTCCCAGTCTTGCCTGTTTTATCTATTATCATCTGCCTCTCCTTCATGACCCAGTATACCAAGGAAACCTGGCAAGCTTTTGGAATTGCTTTACTGGTGGGGAGTTTGATTTATTTTGGATATGGCTATAAGCATTCTGAAATTTATGCAGATCATTAAATTTTATTGCAGAAATATTAGACAGAGCTGTTTGTAGCTCTGTCTTTTTTAACAGAAAAACCAGATTGATATGAAAAAGCATAAGCTTTCCAAACAGAATCTTTCGTCTAAAGAAAATCGGAAGAAGAACGCCACCTGAAGACAGCAGAAAAGCAGGCTTTTCTGATATAATAAAATGTAAAACGAGGTGACAAATGATTCGTAAAGTAAAACTAAGTGACGCCGCAGCCATTCAGCGAATTAATGCTGAGAGTCTAGGATATGATTTTGATAGGAAAGCGACGGAAGCGCAACTGAAAAAGTTGCTAGAGAATGACCAGCATTTGATTTTGGTAGCTGAAGAAGATGGACAGGTCATAGGTTACGCTCATGCGGCTAGCTACGACTGTCTTTATTTCCCGTCCTTGCTCAATCTCTTGGCTTTGGCCGTCGCTCAGGATTTTCAAGGGCAGGGACATGGCAGAGCGCTGATGCAAGCTTTGCGTGACGAGGGAAAAGCGGCAGGCTACACGGGGATTCGGATTAATTCAGGCATTTCCCGCACATCTGCCCATGAATTTTATCGCAGTCTTGGCTGTAGTGAAAAAGCAGACCAAAAACGATTCTATTGGGAGTTTTAGAGAAAAGAGGAGTAGATGATGATTGAACCGCTAACTCAGCAGCATGCTTTAGAAATTGCTAAGGACTGGCACTACGAGGCGCCCTATGATTTTTATGATATGAAAAATGATTTGGAAGATTATGAAGAAATAGTCTCCCCAGAAGCGCGTGGGGACCGTTATTATCAAGTACTGAGTGAAGGGGAACTCTATGGATTTTTCTGCTTGGAGCAGAAAGGAGAGCGAACTTTGGAGCTTGGTTTGGGGATGAAGCCGGAGCACTGTGGAAAAGGTCAGGGTGCTGCATTTTTGCAGGAAATTCTGGACTTTATCATGGAAAATTTTGCGCCCCAAATCATAAGGCTATCCGTGGCTGACTTCAATCACCGAGCCCAGCAGCTTTATCTCAACATGGGCTTTGAAGTAATGAGGCGCATTCCGCAGGAAAGTAATGGCGATATTTATCTCTTTGTGGAGATGGAGAAGAAGGTCTAGTCAACATCGCAGCCAGACAAAGAGACATATAAGCTTAATCACTCATTATCCCTAGAAAAGGAAGTAGGCGGTTTACCATGAAAAAAGAAAGCAGTAAAAGAGCTAGCAATTATCAAATTCATTTTGTAGAAAGAGCGAAAGAATTTCAAGGTTTGTTGGAAGTTTTTCGAGAAGTCTTTGACTGGGAAGAGTCTGAGTTTCCAGATTTTTCTTATCTTGCCAATCTGCTGGAAAATCCTCAACTTTTAGTGCTTATTGCAAAGGCAGAAGATAAAATTATTGGTGGTCTGACGGCATATATCCTTCCAAGTTATCAGACAAAACAATCTAGCATCTTTATTTATGATTTGGGTGTTGCGACTAATTTCCAGCGGCAAGGAATTGGCAAAAGTTTGATTGATAAACTGCTTGATTATGCAAAAAAACATCAGATACAGGACGTTTTTGTCGATACAGAGCTGGAGGAGAATGAAGATGCTCTGGCCTTTTACCAAAAGACTGGCTTTGAGAATCAAGCAAAAGTCGTCCAATATACTTATGACTGCTGAAGGCTAGCAGGGAATTTGTAAATGATTATCAATAAATAAAAGGAGAAAACCATGACATTTGAAGAAATTCTTTAGAATGTCTAGGAACAGCTTGGAATAGGCATTTATATGCTTTGTTTTTGTGGACTTTTTAAAAAAATACAGCCACAAATAACCTTTGATAATCTCCCGAAGTCCATAAAAAGGTGAACAAAAAAAGACCTAAAATAGGTCAATCAAATAATGAGTTCAGCAGGCAAGATCTAGCACCCTCACACGGTGCTTTTTTGTACTATCTAATTATATCACATCTTTATATTATTTTTCTAGCTTGTGCATTTGTAAAGAATGCAGTACTTGTTCATGATATTTCCAAGTAGATGTTAGATGGTCAATTTGTTCTTTATATTCTATTTTGAAGTCCTAGAGGAGAAAATAACTTAATTGTGTACTCAATGATAGTTTTTAAAACTCTTGCTTGGTATTGTTTCCTAAGTTAAACAAATAAAATAAGCTTAACAAATCCATTAAGCTTATTTTTTATTTTTTAAATCTTGTTCATCGTTTTTGTGGCTTCTTAAGTAAACACCAATTAAAGTTGCAAGTGTCCCTATAAAAATACCAAGCCCTTGGATGTTTTTGTTATTAGCAAGGAGATATATCGCTCCAGAAATCGCAATCAGCCCTATCATCCCAGCGAAAAATACACCCAGCAATGAATCTCTATTATTAGCTTCAACGACTTTGCTTTCTAAGCTAATCCTGTGTTCTAATTGCTTCTCAGCCATAGACATGATTCTATCAGCTCCGTTGGGGATAACTTTATCAAACTCTTTTAACAATCCAGGCGGTGGCACTGGTCCTTCATAACTTATACTTTCAGAAACAAGTATTTTTGTTATAGATTCTTTAACTTCATCGGGTTGTTTTTCTATTATTTCTAAAATCTGTGTTTCTGAAAGATCTTTTGATTGTTTTTGATTAGAGTTGGTTTTCTTGTTTGAATTTGGCATACGCCCCCCATATATCCTGGCCAATCATACTCCAATCATTCAAAATAGCTCTTTTGTCAGCTTCTTTTCCTGTTTTAGATGTATTGTAAGATTCTTTGTTTCGTCTGGAACCAATATCAATAACTCGTGCCATTCCTGAAACAAAACTATTTTTTGCTACTAAAAAATCAGTCTGTTTATTCATATCAATTCCTCCTTTTTAAAAATACATAGTTAAGATATGTCTACCACCTATGCAACTTAATTATACAGCATTATAATACTCAATACAAGTATTTTACACATTATTTTCATGTTCATAGATCAAAATTGAATGATGGATGAAATCCCTCTTTTTCCACTCTCTTATCATATAGTCTATCACTTCAGGGGATTCGGTTTTTAATGCCAAAATCAAAAGAAGCCTAACCGAGTATTTGCTTTTTAAAATCGGTGCAGTATAAGTCACATTTACCTAATGTTCAAATCCTAGTTTAGTTTCTTCAATAATTTTTAAGTTCAATATTTAAGATATTCATTTTTCTTCCTCCTACTTTATTATTCGCAAAAAAAGAAAGAACCTAGAAAGTTTCAATGTTTTAACATTCAATTATCTTCCAAGTATTTTAAGGGCTACTTGCTAAGTCTATAATTGTCAACCTTGTTCATACACTAACAAGACCCCCTTCCGATAACTTTTAGCAAAGTCCAACAGTACCTCAGCTTTGAGGCGTTCATATTCGATCTTATCAATGCCTAATACCTCGTATAACTGATGTAGCTTTAGTCTCTCTCTAGTTCTCTTTGTAAAGAGATTAGCAAATATCTCACGCTTTAACTCGCTCAGATTATCTCTGTATACTTCGATTTCTGCAACTATCTCTACAGCCTTATCTTTGAATGCTCCATAATCGTTTTCTCGTACGGCTAGTTTATGAAGCGACTTATAACTTTTAAGGAAGTAGTAGGTTCTTCTGGTTGTTTCCGATTCATTAATTTTCATCTTTTGCAGATCTTATGTTTTGTAAGAATCAAGCCATTCTTTTTTTGTTATCGTATGATATGGATCAGAGTCATCATGATAAAGCGGTTTGATTCCCTTGTTCACTCGAATATAATCTATCCTATCTTCCACGGTTGGAAAGAATATCATTTCTTTATAATCATCTGGAATGGTTCTTCTATCCCAGCTAACATCCATATTATCAAATATGATGATACTATCATCAGTAAATGTTCGTAATACCGCCAAGGCTTCATGGTCTAGATAATCCTTGCCATTTACATTGATATATTCAAGCCCTTTATTAGATTCAGATATAAAGACAAGGCCACCAGTTTTCATCTTTTGTATCTTCTTTAGTTCCTCAATTTTCTTTAACAGATCTCTTTTTGCCAACTCTAAATCCCCTTATTGTCAATGCTGATAACTGTTTCTAATTCTTCCAGCTTTTCTATAATTGCTTCATTTTCGTATGCTTTATACGCAAATTCAAGAATAGTTCTCGCTGATTGTTGCCGTGCGTACGGGCTGATAGTAGGATCATTCATGATAGCTGTTAAGACTTCCACAGCCTCCATAGCAACATTATTCAGCCTGCTTGTAGCCTGTTCCATTGCTTGGTTTCTCATCTTGCGGTATGCACTTCTCACCGTGGTTTTAGCCATGTAACGCTGTGCTGTGCGTCTAGAAATCCCCACTTTCTCGCAAGCCTCGCCCACAGTTGGGGCAAGCATTAAAGCAGATAGAAACTTTTCTTCTTTTACTGTCAATTCTTCCATGCCTACCCCCTCTCTAACGGACATTCTAAGGCGATTTCAGACAATTTTAAAGCCCATTCTCTTCAAAGTAGCGGTCAATAGCCATTTCATCAGGGTTCACCCACACACTTGCCAAAGCAAGATCAATCTTGTCACCATTAATAAGTAACTTATCGCGGAAAGTTGCCACTTGTTTTTTCAAAAAGTCTGTCAGTTTTTCGATACAATCTTTACGATCGTATTTCTCATAGTCAACAAACATAAGTTCATAATTAGACTTAGCAATCTCACTTAGCTTTTTAATTGCTAGTGGTTTGTTCTTGTATTTCTCTAGATATTGTTCAAATTCTTCCCGTGAAATATTCTTAGTGCTTTCAAGTAGCATTAATTCTGCCACGTCGTCAGAGGTCACGCTATGCTTTTCTGATTTGAGTTCCTCAAGTTGTTTGGTGCGCTCTTGATCAATATCAGCCATGATCTTATCATAGGTTTTCTGTGAGTATGTTTCTCCCTCATTCTTGAGGTCTGCTAGTTCAATTTGTGCTTGTTTGCTCCCTTTCATGCCCTCAGAAACCTGTTTCTGTAGCTTTTCCTGTAACTCAATGTAAGACTGCATGTATTCTAGTTTCTTGTTTGCAAATGCCTTGAGTTCGTTCTTAATAGTTGTGTATGTCATATTATTCCTCTTTTCTATTTCTAATCAAAAAACCGAGAATGAAACCCCATGAAGCAGTACTAATCTTCACGAAATATTTCACCCTCGGTTGTTCCGATAGATACTATTTAATTGTTTCAGCCTTTTCAATGTAGCATAATTTACCATCTTGATAGACTAGTGTCAGTTTCCCAAATAAGGGAGTTTTCACACTCTTTATTATACCATTTTTTAGATAGAAAAGGTAGCCCTCTTCCATTTTTTCGACTAATTTTTTTTCATTCACGTTTACTCTCCGTTTCTTAGTTCAAGGTAAATTATGTAATATTTTTGAGATTTGTTACCTTCTTAAGTGATTTTGTTACCTTCTAGGTAACACAGTTCGGACTTACTGCCACAATGGTTTAGACCGTTTTGTTACTATGTTACCTTCTTTTGAAGTCATAGCCCTTATATATATAAATACTATTTTTTCCCTATATAGAGAGTTAAAAAGAAGGTAACAAGGTAACATTTTTCCCAAAAAGTCAGTATTATCAAGGGTTCAACTACGTTACCTTCTTTCTAAACAAGGTAACAAGAAGGTAACATTCTTGGGTAAAAACGTAGATATACCAAGGGTTTAGGGCATAAAAAGAAGGTAACATTTTAGTCTTTAACGACAGCATGATTAGTTTTAGCTAGTTTTGTTCTTTCAAAATCAAAAGGATCTAACTTATCGAAGTCCTCAACTTTAACCCTCGCTCTTTTAAGTTTGTAATGATTGGGTGTTAACTGTTGTAGGTGTCTGATAGTATCTTTTCCTGCCCCGTAAACATTGGGCTTGGGTATTCCCATATCTTCAGCATAATGTTTCAGCGATCTGGTCAGTATAAAAACAGGTACTACGTCCAGCTCATGCCAACCTCTTTCCATGTATTCATGCTTAACCCATGAAAGCAAGTAGTCATTTTCTTCCTGGTATTCTTCTAGGAGGCCTTTAACTGCTTTAGGTTCGATAAAGTGAGTAAATGGCTCTTGGTTGATGGCTTTGTATAGGGCATATTCTAGGACTTCCTTATTTGCTAAAAACTCGTTTTTTATCCAAGGTTTTTCCTTCTCCCCGTTAAAGTCAGCATTAAAAGGGACAATCATAATTCTACGATACCAGCCTTTTGTCTTGTTGCCACCGTTGGGGATATAATTCCCTGAAAAGATATTGAATAACTTAAAAGTAGCTTCAAAGGCTGGGCGTCCTTTGGGGTTGACCAGGACTGTATCGCCACTAGTGATACTCATTAAATCAGACGGATTTTTTAAGTATTCGTTTGGGGCTTCATCTCCGATATTACAAACTTTACCCACCAAGGTTTCAAGGTTATGCTTTTCAGCAAACTGTGCTGGCTTTAAGGCTGATATATTGCTTTCACCTATTAGGTTGATAAGGAAGCGCTGAAATGTCCCCTTACCGTTGTTACCGTCCCCGTAGAAGATTGCGAACTTGTTGCGGGTGTGATTAGGATTGATAGCTTCTAGGATAATCTGCCAAAACAGTGTCACCAGTTCACTATCATTACAAGCGATTGAGTTTAGCCAATCGTCAAAAGTTTTACCTTCTCTATCCTTTGGTATATAGTTTGGCACTTTGTAGGCTGTTGCAATTTTACTTGTAATTACATAATTGGGACTAAAAGGGAGTAGTTCCTTTGTATTCAAGTTAATAATTCCATTTTTAACTGGGATAAGGTCAGCACTTTCTAAGGGCTTCCGTATCTTTGTGAGTGTTCTGACCATTAACTTAATCTGAGGCCACTCTCTGGGTTTAATTCTCACGTCAAAAGTCTTACATAAAAGATTGAAAAGATCATTACTAGCGGTATAGATACCCTCGTCTAAATCATAGATATAGAGTAGGCTATAATCAGGTACATTGCTCTTACTGATAAAAGTAAACGTGACAATCTCACTCAGTATTTTAGCGACGGTGAAGGTTTGGGGCATGGCTACTTTCTCGGTAACGTCCCCTGTTGCCTCGTTTACCTTTGTTTCGGTATGTTCTGCCCGCCATTCTTCACCAGCTTGAAAGATACGATTTTCAAGTTCCTTCATCGTTCTAGGTGGTTGTTCTTGCTCTCTGACCTCCAAGATTTCACTTTTTAGGTTTTCTAATTCTTCTAGTTCTATGGTTCTAACCTCTCTTTCTGTATTCTGCTCGCGCTATACTGCTAAAAGTACGGTCTAGTTCGTCAATAGGCAAAGGTTCAGCGGTCACGCTATTAGCTATCTTTGTAAGCTCGTAAGCAGTCTCTAGATCACAGTCAACCCATTTGTTAAAGAGCAACCCGACAAATCGAGTTAGTGTTACGTTACGCCCGCCCTCATCACCAAAACCATGTAATAGAGTGTCAATAATTCTCATGGTCATTGATCTTTGTCCCCTCGGCCTAGGTGTGTATTTTTCAGTAGTTCCTTGCTTCGCTCTTGGTTCAGCCTTGGGGACTGGATAATCTAGGCCGTGATTGACAATTTTCTGATATTCTGATGGCTCTCCAGTGGTTACCGGTAGCCCTTGGAGTTGTGACCATGTAAGACTAGCCATATCAAAGGGTAGTCCTATCTTGTCAGCAATCTCCTTCACTACCTGCTTATAGGTTGCCTCGTTCATCATGTTGTCAGGCTTCACCACAAGGCGAAAACGGGGCTTTTCTGTGCTATATTTGATAGTTGGGTATAAGATGTAGGAGTAGCCAAACAAGGCGCTAGAAACGGTTTCTATGAAGCTCTCAGACGTGCTCAGTATCTCGTCATAGTCAAGGAAAATCAAATCACGATATACTAGGCTGGTGTTGTTTCTCTTGTAGCTCCCATTTTTCTCTGGTATGACCTTGCCACTCAAACAATAGGGCGCTTGTGTACGTTTGAAGTCTTCAATATTTGCCCCTTCAGGGACTACTAAAGCCTTAAAGCGTTCAATATACTGGAAAGGCTCAATTTTATCAAATGGATAAACCAGATTGTTTTGAAATCCTCTAGCCTCGTATATTGTCATTTCTCAGCTCCTAAAAATACTAAAATGTCTTCGATTTTATAAAAGATTTTGCGTGTGTCCTCGATAGGAGGAGTGCACCTTTTTAGTCCCGCACGTTCCCAACGTTTCAAGGTGTTGTGATCTATATCTAATTCTTCTTTGAGTTGTTTAGGTGTCATAAGCCCCAGAGACTTCTGAGAAACTTTATCTTGTGACTTTAAAAACGTATCGATCAAAGTCAAAACTCCTTGACTGAGTTCTTTTTCACTCTCTTTACTTAAGCTAAACATATTAACCCCTTTCTAATACTTGCTTATAGCTCTCTAAATCGGCATTTAAGAGCACGTTTAGCCGGACTTGTTCTTTTTGTACTTGTTTTTTCAAAGGTTTGACTCCGTCGATTAGTTCTGCCTTGCTGGCTGGGATATAGTAGCCACTGTGCGTGTTAAGTCGCGCTCCGATAATCGGAATCTTGTATTGAGTTATTAAGTGACTGATAATCTCTTGAACGGCTCGTCTTTCCATTTTCAAGATTTTAGCAATCTCAGCGCCTGTAATGGCATTCTCACCCCCAACCTTGATTAGATTGAAAACTCGCTTATAATTCTCTGGTAGCGGTGGTAGTGTCATTCTGTAACCTCCCTTTCTTTGCTGATTAGGATAATCTGTTCCTTATTCCACATATCAGAAAAATCTGTTAGGATTTCTAATACTCGCTCTAGCTGATTTTGTTCCTCGATACTGTAGCAATCAAATTTATCTTCTAGGGAAAAATCTAGCATAGTTTGGAAAGCCTCATTTAACCACTGACCAAAGTTTTTTGCTCGTGATTTTGCAAGGTCAAAATGTTTGTCTTTTGTCATATTTCTCCTCGTTCTAATTGTATCTTTTGCCTGTTAGCTGAATATAACGCCCATAATCAGGGTTTAAATCCTCACTAGGTGTTTCCGTCGTCTGTTTACTTTCTCGCTCAAATTGGGCGCTTTTTAGGCGGTCTAGGTGGTTTTAGATAAAGCAGTAGGGCAATCAGCACCACGGATAAGATAAGCGCCTGTGTATTGGTCAAATCTAATTCATTCATGTTATGTTCTCGCTTTGTAATTCTTGATGTAGTCCACTTGATCACTTCGTTCCATCTTCAGGAAGTCGTCCACTTCCTTACTAGTTACTTTTCTGTTTACAAAATCAGCGATAAACTGGAATAGGTTTTGATCTTCTGCCTTGACCTCAGCCATTAAGTTATCAAATTCTGCTTGTGTCATGTTGTTTATATCTTTTTTCATTGTTATTCCTCCAATGTTTTTTTGTTGTTGGTTGTTTCCTATACAGTTAGATCCTCACGCTTAGACTCGCCAAAGTTTGAAAGTGTGAGAAAGTACCAGTTTTAAGAGTTGGCGCTCTCCGTATGGTCAAAATGCCCTAAATATGCTATAATCTAGGTATAAATCTTTACTAAAACCTATACACGGCTTGCCTGCATTGTGTATTTGTTTTAGTTGGTAGAAAAAGCCTTATGAGTTTTACCGACCATTAGGGCTTTTTTATTTAAGGGATACTTTTGTTTACTTTCTCTTAAAAAAAAATATCTTCTAAATTAATGTTAGGAAATAACGGTATTAAAAGATTTTTAAAAGTTATTTTTTCAGAATCTGTAAATCTTGTTTTTCCACTCTCTTTATTATGATAAGACTGTTTGCTGATATTTAACTTTCTCCCCAATTGCTCTTGAGTTAAACCTAACATGTTCCTATACCCACGAATTTTATTAGATTCCATAAATTTCACCCCCTTTACTTTTGCATACTTTGATTATAAACTAGGCTTTTTAAAAAGTCAATACTTTTGTTTACTTTTTTTGAAAAAACTGTTATTATTATTTAGAGGAGGTATTTAATGCAAGTACATAAAAATATAGGGGACAAAATTAAACTAATTCGATTGTCGTTAGGAGAATCGATGGAAGCATTTGGTGCTCGTTTCAACACTTCTAAAGGAACAGTAAATAATTGGGAAAAAAATAGAAATTTACCGAATAAAAGAAATTTAAAATTAATTGCTGATCTTGGAAATATTTCTGTCGCAGAGTTATTAGGTTATGACATTGGTACTAAACCTGTTATGGATATTTTAGGGAACCCAATGCCTGCTTATGAATTGCAAGGCTATGATTATACTGTATTAAATATCAATCAAGATATCCCAGAAACATTAAACGAAGTTTCCAGATTAAAGTATTGTGTCATTAAGCTATGTAAAGAAGATGAAATTCCTTTATTTACTGGTTTCCGTGCCATAATTTCAGATCATGACAGGGAAATTGTTATTGATCCAATATCTAAAGATACATTTTTTAATGCTCTTGGTAGCACAGACGTTTCAACAAAAAATGGGTATCAATCAGGATCATCAGAACAGTTTAGAGATTTTGATAGATATATATGGAGTCGCAAAAGGGAAGACAAAGAGATATTAGAGAATATTTTAAGTGATTGGCTCGCTATTCTGAATATTGATAAACAACACGTCAATATTTCTTACTTTGATAAAGCAAGAGCTACTCCAAATAGAGTAAGGATAAAAAAATAAATTGGAACGTTATGAATAAGAAAATTATTGCTCTTTCTTTGGGGTTGTCCAACAGTTGGACAAGTGTATAGGATGATTGGTTTAATCGCATGACTGAATATGGCTTTAATGAAAACGAGGACTTTTTAAAGGTGACCCAAAAATGTCTCACCTCTTCAACGGGTCAAAACACAACTGACCATGTCATCAAGCTAGACATGGCCAAAGAAATTGCTATGATCCAGCGAACGGATAGAGCAAGAATAGAAACAAACAACTGAAAAAGATTTTGTCTCGCCCCTCTATACGTATTTGACAAGGACGAAAAACGTGTTGCCTTTGAGCAAAATGGTACAAAGGTATACAACAAATTAGAAATGTAATTAGGAGAAATATTATGAAAAAGAAAATGATTACTACAGTTATTGTTTTAGCTCTTGCTACTGGTGGAGCAAGCTATTATTTCCTATCTTTTGCTCCTCACCAGACTGCTGTGAGCCACTTTAAAAAATCAGTTTCTACTCTTAACGAGAACAACAAGGCAATTGAAAAACAAATTGCTGACGCTGAAAAAATTATTAAAAAGAACGCTGAGGCACTGGATTCTAAGTCATTAGAGGATTTAAAAACTACTGTTAAAGAAGCAAAAAAATCTATTCATAAAGCACCAAAAATGGAAAGCGATACAAAAAAGATAGAAGAGCAAGCTAAAGAGATTGTCAAACCAGTAGACTATTCCGAAGTACAAAAAAACATCACTGAAAAGCTAACAGCATATCAAAATAGTGTTAAGCAACTAGCACAGATTACAAACCCTAAAGATACTTTTATTGAAGAACGGTTGAAAGAGATTAATACAATTCAAGACGTTCAACACGTTACAGAAGATCATGATCCTAATGGCTCATTAAACAAACAAGGAGGATACACTGCTACAGTTTATTTTTCTGATAATCAAGTAACTGAACCTATCGAAGGTGCTGATGTGGTTGATAAAGGGACTGACGCTGGAGGCTGTATTGAAGTTTATAAAACCAAAGAAGAGGCCGAAAAACGTGATGTATACTTATCTGCATTTGATGGCGGTCCATTAACGCCTGGCTCTCATTACGTATATGGTACTATTGTAATTCGTACGTCAATGTACCTAACTGCCAGCCAACAGAAATCTTTAACTGAACAAATTTACAATAAACTAATTGAACTGAAATAGTTCTTCCAATATTTAGAAATAAATAATCATGACTAATAACCATTCTAAAACTTATACACGGCTTGCCTGCTGATGAATTAGAAAGGTTAAAAACATGCAAATAGCTGAAGTCAAAAAGAAAAACGGCACAACAGTATACCGTGCTAATGTATATTTAGGAGTTGACCAAGTAACAGGTAAGAAAGCCAAAACAAGTGTAACGGGTAGGACAAGAAAAGAGGTCAAGCAGAAAGCAAAGTATGCGCAAGATGATTTCAAATCAAACGGCTGTACGGTGACAAAAGTAGTACCTGTGAAGAATTATCAAGAGTTGGCTGAATTATGGCTAGAGAGTTACCAATTCACAGTAAAACCTCAAACCTTTATAGCTACTAAGCGGATGCTCTACAATCACCTTATACCTATCTTTGGTTCTCTGAAACTATCAAAGCTATCTGTTAGCTATATTCAAAGCTTTATCAACGATCTATCAACTCAGTTAGTTCATTATGCAGTGGTTCATTCAATAAATAGACGTATTTTACAGTATGGGGTATCTCTCCAGCTCTTACCATTCAATCCAGCTAGGGATATTATTCTTCCTAAGCAAGCAAAACGCGAGAATAATGCTATCAAGTTCATAGCTCCAGAAGACTTAAAAACTCTAATGGGCTATATGGAGAAGTTGGCTTATAAAAAATACGGATATTACTTTGATTATGTATTATATAGCGTTTTACTTGCTACTGGTTGTCGTTTCGGTGAAGTAGTAGCCCTTGAATGGTCAGATATTGACCTAGAGAATGGAACTATTAGCATATCAAAGAATTATAATAGGCTGGTGGATCTAGTAGGCTCGCCTAAAAGTAAAGCAGGGGTCAGAGTGATTAGTATTGATCGGAAAACAGTTAATATGCTACGTCTATACAAGAATAGACAACGGCAATTATATATGGAGTCTGGAGTGTGTGTTTCGTCTGTGGTATTTGCAACACCTACGAAAGAGTATCAGAACATGGCAACTAGACAGGATGCCTTAGATCGACGGTGTGCCGAGATTGATATTCCTCGTTTTACTTTTCACGCTTTCCGTCATACTCACGCTAGCTTATTACTAAATGCTGGTATCAGCTATAAAGAATTACAATACCGCTTAGGTCATGCTACTCTAGCTATGACTATGGATATATACAGCCACCTATCTGCGGATAAAGAAAAAGAGGCGGTTTCATATTTTGAAAAAGCCATGAATAGCTTGTAAGTCCACAAAAAGGTGAACAAATTTATTTTTTAGATCTCATAGGCTGATTGAAAAGCTTATTAAATCAACGTTTACAGACAACAAAGGAGAAAACCATGACATTTGAAGAAATTTTACCAGGCCTTAAGGCCAAGAAAAAATATGTGCGTACAGGCTGGGGCGGAGCAGAAAACTACGTTCAGCTCTTTGATACGATTGAGCAGAATGGGGTGGCTCTTGAAGTGACACCTTATTTCCTCATCAATGTTTCAGGCGAAGGGGAGGGC
>ERZ773087.1489-NODE-1489-length-14640-cov-5.359342_pt1 | contig 14640 bp, 10 predicted proteins | sample MGYA00511375_ERZ773087 | MGnify/ENA primary metagenome ERZ773087 (study PRJEB29015, sample SAMEA2737995) | human oral metagenome | biome: human oral; feature: human-associated habitat; material: dental | place: China | collected 2063 ...
TGTGCAGGCGGCTACTGTTATTTGGGTTTATGGGTCGGGTCGATGCCGAGGCTGCGCAATTTGCGGTAGAGGTTAGTGCGGTCCATGCCGACTTTGCCCGCGAGTTTGGCGATGTTGCCGTCGCATTGGCGGAAGTATTCGAGCAGGTATTGCCGCTCGAAGACTTCGCGCGCATCACGCAGGGTCATGTCTTTCGGGATGATTTGCGACCACAGGCTGTCCGGATTGCTATGTTCGCTCGGGATAAGCGCCGCTTTGGCTTCTTCGGCGCCGATTTCCGGTTCGTCGCTGTGCACGAGCAGGCGTTGCACCAGGTTTTTCAGTTCGCGGATGTTGCCTGCCGCCCAGTTGTGCTGGCGCAGCAGGTTTTGTGCAGCGAGGCTGAAGTGGCGGTAGGGCAGTTGTTCGGTGTCGGCGTATTGCTGGCTGTAGTAGTCGAGCAGTTCGGGCACGTCTTCGCTGTGCGCCTCGAGCGGGCTGATGGCGATGGTGACGATGGTGATGTGGTCGTAGAGGGCGGGGCTCAGGCGTTCTTTGAGGATGTTCAGCGGCAGGCGGGTGGCGGCGATGACGCGCGCCCGGCTTTGCCGTGCCCCGCTGTTGTCGCCGGGATAGTATTCGTGGTGTTCGAGCAGGTGTTGCAGGGTGGTTTGGATGTCTTCGCGCAGGTTGCCGATTTCGTCGAGGTAGAGGGTACCGTCGCCAGCCTGGGCGATGAGGCCGGGACGTTTGTGGTCGCCGAGGAGGATGGTGGGGATGTCGTTGCTGTCGATGGCAGCGAGGTTGGTGTTAATGAAGGGCGCGTCGCGGCGCACGCTGTTCTGGTGGATGTGGCGGGCGAGGTGCTGTTTGCCGGTGCCGGCGTTGCCGTGAATGAGGATGGGGACGGATTGGTGGGCTGCCTGCCCGATGGGGCAGGGATGTGGCCCTCGTGCAGCGAGAAGCGGCCCAGGCGGCGGTCGGCCAGGAACCAGCGCAGCGTGGTCTCTACCGTACTGAAGGCGATCTCGTCCCAGGGGATGTCCTTCTCGTCGAACAGCCGGGCGTCGAGGCTTTCTTCACCCGGATCCAGCTCGGGGGACAGCAGGCGGGCGCGGTAGAACGCGTGCACCTGCTCGGCATGGGGAACATCCAGAATGGCAAAGAGCGGGCCGTCGACCTCGGCATGGGCGCCTGATTCCTCGCGGGTCTCGCGCAGGGCACCGGCCGACATGGTCTCGCCGATTTCCATGAAGCCTGCAGGCAGCGTCCATTTGCCCTTGCGGGGCTGGATGGCGCGGCGGCACAGCAGGATGCGGTCTTTCCACAGGCAGACGGCTCCGACCACGATGCGCGGATTGACGTAATGGACGGCATGGCAATGGGTGCAGACCTGGCGTGGGCGGTTGTCACCCTCGGGGACGAGGATCTGCGTGGGACTGCCGCATTCTGAACAGTACTTCATGAGGTGAAATTTACGGCCAAGCAGAAAGACTTGCAAACGGAATCCAGTATGGCTATACTTCTTTTCGCGGGGTGGAGCAGTCTGGCAGCTCGTCGGGCTCATAACCCGAAGGTCGGAGGTTCAAATCCTCCCCCCGCAACCATCGACATTCTCCCGCCCCTGAGTCCTTATCCATTTGCTCAGGGGTTTTTTTTTGCCTGTCGTTCAGGCAGCGCGCAGAAACATGGCTGCGATACCGCCTCCTGGGCGCGTCACCGACGGCAAGCCGGAGCTTTCATGATGCGTTGGCTCGTCATGCCGCGCGGCATCAATGTCGGCAAGATCAACCGGGTCCCGATGGCCGAGCTTTGTGCCTTGCTTGAAGACGCAGGGTTCGGGGACGTGCTCACCATCGGGCAGAGCGGCAACATCATCGTCACTGCAAGCGGCCCCGAGGAGAAGGTCTGTGCGTCAGTGCGGGCCCTGATGGCCAGCGCTTTCGGCGTGGATGTGCCCGTCGTGGCGCGCTCCGCCGACGAGATCCGGGCGATCCTGGACGCGAACCCGCTGCGGGATGTCGCAACCGACGGCTCGAAGCATCTGACCATCTTCATGTCCACCGCCCCCTCTCAGGCACAGGTAGCCGAGCTGGAGGCCGAGGATTTCAGCCCCGAGGTTGTCAGGATTCGTGGTCGCACAGCCTTCGTCTGGACCCCTGATGGGGTCAAGGCCATGCGCGTGTCTCACACCGCCCTGGAGAAGCGCTTCCGGGTCACGGCGACCGCACGGAACTGGAACACGCTGGAGAAGATCGCAGCGAAGTTCTGATCGCTGCGTTCCGCCCCTGGGGCCTGCCCATTTGCCGGGGGCTGGCCTGCTCAATCTGTTGGGGTGAGGGCTCCACCCCGCGCGACTTCCGTTACCTCTCTTTCCCTTCTCTGCCCGTCAGCCAACCGTGAGGGTATAGCCCAGCCCGTGCACGGTGACGATGCGCGCCATGCTGCTTCGCAGCCGCCGGCGCAGACGGGAGACCAGCACGTCCACGGTACGGTCGCCGTACACCCAGTCCCGGCCACAGATGGCCTCACTGATGCGGGTGCGGTCGCAGGGCTTGCCGATGGCGGCAGCCAGGCAGACCAGTAGCCGGGTCTCGGCGGGCGAGAGCGTCTCGACGCGGCCATCGATGTGCAATCGCCGCGTCGGGGTGTCCAGCCACAGGCCATTGGCAATCGACAGCGTGTCTTCTTTGTTCGGGCTGCTGGGTGGGGGGCCGGCGTGGCGTCGGATCGCCTGGGCCAGCGCCGTGGCGTCGAGGGGCTTTTCCAGCAGGGCTGCAAAGAGCATGCCGGCTTCGGGCTGCTGGCGGACCTGTTCGGTATTGGCGCTCAGCAGCAGCACCGGCTTGCCGGCCATGCGTGGGTCCAGGCGGATCTGGCGGGCGAAGTCCAGACCGCTGCCATCGGGCAGCCGGGTGTCGACGATGAAGAAGTCGTAGACATCGGGCTGGGTCTGCAGCAGGGCACTGGCCTGGGTCAGGCTGGTGGCGTGGTCCACCGAACGGACCAGGCGTTCGAGCATGGCCATGGTGCCCAGTGCACCGATCGGGTCGTTGTCGACAAGCAGGCAGCTTTGATCGAGGAGCGGGGCTTCAGGCGGGTGTGCAGGGCTGTCCGCGTCGAGGGCCGTGATCTCGGGCAGTACCAGCGGCAGCCATACTTCGATGCTGGCGCCGTTTGTGTCGGCTGGCAGTTGCAGTCGGCCACCCAGCGCCTGGGTCATGCGCCGGACGATCAGCAGGCCCAGGCCCGAGCTGTGGCTGTTGTCCACGGGGTCCGGTAGCGGGGTGGAGGCCGCACTGGCCGGACGGGTGAGCTGGGCCTGAATGCCCGGGGGAAGCCCGGGGCCATGGTCGGTGACGATGAAGACCAGCTCGGAGCCATCGATCTTCACGGCCAGGGCCTCACCCCGGCCATCGTCGTGACGCAGCGCATTGCGAACCAGGTTGCCCAGCACCTGCTGCACCAGTGACCCGTCCAGCATGACCTGTTCGGGCAGCCCGGTGGAAAGCTGCAGTTGCAGGGGCACGCCCTGGTGCCGGGCCTGCACGTCCTGAGTTCGTACCAGATCCGCCAGCATCTTGCGCAACGGCACGGCCGTGGGCCGGGGTTGGGGAGCCTGGTGGCGAAAGCGCGAGAAGCTCAGCACGTTCTCCAGTGTGGCGTTGAGGGCGCCGGCCGATAGCCCGAGCAGGTCCAGCAGGGACTCGGCTTCTGCCAGGCTGGCATCGCGCAGCAGTTCGGCTGCGCCCAGAACGCTGTGCAATGGACCGCGAATCTCGTGGCCCATGGCGGCCAGGAACATCGACATGGTGTGCTCAGCCTGCCGGGCACGTTCGATGGCCCGCTGGTGGCCGGTGACATCGTTCATCAGGATGATGAGGCAGCGGTCCAGCTTGGAGGCGCTGTCCTCCAGGGGGCGAAGGCGAATGTCGAAGCAGCGTCGCCCCGCGTGCGTATCCAGCCAGATGGCGTGCAGTTCCTGCCGGCCTGTGGCCAGGATGTCGTCGACCGCGGCCTGCAACGTGTCGCGGTGATGCTGCAGTGCCAGCCGGTAGCGCAGTGCACCTGCTTCCGCCAGGCCCAGGAAGGTTTGCAGTGCGGCGTCGTTGGCATGTTGCAGTCGGCCTTCTTCGGACGTGATGAAGACCGGGCCGCTGAGGCTTTCCAGGACACCGAAATACTGGTCCCGCTCGCGGGTCAGGCGCCGGATGTTTTCGGCCAGGGCTGCTTCGCTGGGGGGCGCATGGCCCACGGGGCGAGCATGGTCTGGGTGGCTTCATCGAAGAAGTCGTCCAGGACGGCCAGCAGGGTGTCGGCATCCGGGCGCTGCGGGATCTGCTGCAGGTGCTGGCGATAGGCCTGGCGGCACAAGGTGAACAGGCCGTGGTGAAGCTCCAGGGGCACGCCCGCTTCGTAATGGCGCCAGGCGATCTCGCGCAGCCGCTCGAAGCGGGGGTCGGCGCGGTAGTCGTTGCGGCCATCAAGCTGGCGTGGTCGCGTATGTGTAAGCCAGATCGACAGGGAGTCATTGATCCGCTCGATCGCCTCGGCCCAGGCAGCACGCATCGAACTGGTCTGATCGGTGAAGCCGTGCGCCAGGGCAAGCTGAAGAATGGCCTGCACGAGTGCGTTGCTCTCTTGGTGCAACAGCGTCTTCAGGCGTTCGTCTGGCCGATCCATGGGCTTCCCTGCAGATATAACTGGGATGGATTCGACCAGAACCCGGATCGCACGGCAAGACGATTGCATGCCTGTTTACATCCCTTTCACAACCCTGCAGCCTTCGCGGCTTCGTCAGTGCCTATAGTGACTTCAGGATGGTTGTTCGCCTAAGGATGGGTTGAAGCGCTATATCAATTTCAAATAACGCTTTCGACCCGCTTTCGGGGGCCATCCATTTCAGGAGGAACCGAACAATGGGGCGGCAGGGCAGAGGGATCTGGAAAGTGGCAGCCAGCCTGGTGGTGCTGGGCGCAGCGGGATATGGGGTACTGACTTCCCCGTGGACGTGGTCGGCGCTGCATGGTGCGCGTGAGTTGCCGCCGCTGGAAGGGGCGGACCTGAAGAACGGGCGTGAAGTGTTCGTGGCCTCGGACTGCGCCACCTGTCATGCCACGCCGGGTCAGGACAAGGACACGGTACTGGGTGGGGGACGGGTGCTGGAGACGCAGTTCGGCACCTTCCATATGCCCAATGTCTCGCCGCATCCCGAGCGCGGCATTGGCAAATGGACTCTGGCCGAGTTCGACCGGGCGCTGCGCGAGGGCGTGGGTCCCGGCGGACTGGATGGCCAGAACCTGTACCCGGCCTTTCCCTATACCTCGTATCAGCGGCTTTCAGGTGAGGATGTACGTGATCTGTACGCTTACATGATGACGCTGCCGGCCGAGGATGATGCGGTGCCGGAGCATCAGCTCAAGTTCCCGTTCAACATGCGGCGTGGTGTAGGCCTGTGGCGGCTGGCTTTTCTGGATGGCAAGCCCTGGCAGCCAGGACCGGTACCTGCCGAGCTGCCCGGCGACATGGCCAAGGCCTACCAGCGTGGCGAGTATCTGGTGGAAGGGGCCGGGCACTGTGCCGAATGCCATTCGTCACGTGGCTTCATGGGCAACGTGCTGGCCGAGACTCGCTACGGGGGCGGGCCCGATACCACCGGCACCGGCTGGTTCCCGAACATCACGCCTGACGAGACCGGCATCGGCTTCTGGTCGGCTGCTTCGCTGGCGCGTTACCTGCACACGGGCGTGAGTCCGATCGGCCGGGCGGCTGATGGTGACATGGCGGAGGTGATCCGAAACACGTCGCAGATGTCGGCCAAGGACATCGGCGCCATGGCGCTGTATCTGAAATATCTGCCGCCTGTGTCGAAGCTTGCGCCGCGCATGCCGACGCCGAACTATACCGAGGAGGTGGTGATGCTGAAGGACATGGTCCAGGTGTCGGCACGCCTGCCGGTCTCGGCCGCTTCGGCCTTCGAGGTGGGCAAGCCGGCCACGGTGGTGAACAGCAAGGCGTTCTGGCTGGATGCGAAGGAGATCGGTCAATCGGACAGCGCCCCGAGGAAACTTCTGGGCGGTGCGCAGGTGACGGTGAAGGCACGTGAGGGAGACCGGCTGCAGCTGGTGCTGAAGGGCTGGCAGGTGGAAGAAACACCATCAGTGATCTACCAGGCACGCGGCCAGCGCGTGATGATGGCCGTGCTGGATGACGCGGCTGCGGACAAGGTGGTGCGCGGCAAGCCCGAGCAGGATGCCGATACCGGTCAGCGCTGGATGCCGGTGACGCTGGAGGTCTGGTCGGACGCGACCGGCATGAATGCTGACCGGGGGGCGTGTGGGCCTATGGCAAGGATGCCTACCAGGAGGCGTGCTCGGCCTGTCATGTGCTGCCGCAGCAGGAACATTTCACGGCCAACCAGTGGGTTGGCACACTGAAGTCGATGCGCCGCTTCACCTCGTTCAGCGATGATCAGTATCGCCTGATCCTGTCGTACCTGCAGAATCACTCGAAGGACCTGCATGATGACGGTACATCTGGCTCAGGACACGGAGGGAAATGATGAACGCACCGGTAGATGCGGGCATGCTGTCCCGGCATGACGGACCGGAGGGGCTGGCGGCCGAGGTGAGCCCGCCGGTGGCTGCCGATCTGGCGGATGTGCTCGACTGGCTGGCCGCACAGTTCATTCGTGCGCCCCAGAGGGAACAGGTTCATGCGGCGCGCTCGGTGGTCGGGCAGATGCTGTTGCGCGAGATGGGCGAGGTGCTGGGCAACGAAACGTTGATGGCACGCCTGGGGCAGCATCTGTCCGAAGGGACGGAAGAAGAGGTGACGGTGGCGCTGCAGCGTCGGTACACGGCCCTCTTTGAGGGCGTGTTCCCCCGACGCTGTGCGCTGCCCTATGCCAGCGCCTGGCAGGGCAGCGGCCGGCTGTACGACGCCCCGGTGGCGCGGATGCAGAAGCTTCTGCAGGTACTGGACATGGAGCTTGCGCAGACATGTCATGAGCCGCCTGATCATCTGGCTGTGCAGCTGGCGGCGCTGGCGCAGGCGCTGCGACAGGCGCGTTGGCCGACGGTTCAGGCGCTGCTGGTGGAGATGGACTGGGTGGCGCCCTTCTGTCGAGCCATGGCACGACTGGATGGTGAAGGGTATTACGGGGTGATGGCTGAGGTGCTGTCGGCGGTTTTGGGCCGGGTGAGCATCGGCTACGGGACTGGACAGGAGGAACGATGATGGACAGGCTCAATGAACGCGAAGGATGCGCAGGGACGGAAGGTGTCCGTGTGGATGGTGTGCAGGCAACCGGTGAGCAGGCTGCAGTGACGGGCGTGCATTCGGGTGGCGGGCTGTCGGGGCGCCGATTCATCGAGGGGCAGGTGCTGGCCTCGCTGGGCATGGCCGGAGTGCCGATTCTGGCCCGGGCCGCTGGGAAGGATGCATCCAATGCGGTGAGCGGGGATGAGCCTGAGGCCACAGCGGGTGGCAAGGACGGCAAGGATGCGCAGGAAGGCATCCTGTCGGGCTGCCACTGGGGGGTTTTCTATGGCATCGTGAAGGATGGAAGGGCGGTGGAGTTCAGGCCCTGGTTGGGTGATCCGGCACCGTCTCCACAACTGCCTGGTGTGCTGGATTCGCTCTATTCGCCGTCGCGCATCCGCTATCCGATGGTGCGCCGTGCCTGGCTGGACAAGGGCCCGGGCGCTGATCCGGATGGCCGGGGCAGCGGTGATTTCGTGCGGGTGAGCTGGGACAAGGCCATCGAGCTGGTGGCTGACGAGCTGGTGCGGGTGCGCAAGAAGTACGGGCAGCAGGCGGTGTTTGCGGGGTCGTATGGCTGGAAGAGCCCGGGGCGCATCCACAACTGCCAGACGCTGCTGCGGCGGATGCTGAACCTGACGGGCAGCTATACCAGCAGCAGCGGTGACTATTCCACCGGCGCAGCGCAGGTGATCCTGCCCTACGTGTCGGGTTCGCTGGAGGTGTACGAGCAGTGCACCACGTGGGACAACCTGGCCAGGCATTGCAAGCTGATGGTGTTCTGGGGCTGCAACCCGCTGAACAATTCGCAGATCTCCTGGCAGGTGGCCGACCATGGTGCCTGGCCGGGGGTGGCCGCCATGAAGAAGGCGGGCACGAAGGTGATCAGCATCGATCCGGTCCTCACGGAGACCTGCAAGGAGCTGAATGGCGAGTGGATTGCGCCGCGCCCGCAGACTGATGTGCCGATGATGCTGGGCATTGCCCATACGCTGTACACCGAGAAGCTGCATGATCAGGCGTTCCTTGATCGCTACACCACCGGCTTCGACCGGTTCCTGCCGTACCTGCTGGGCCAGACCGATGGTACGCCCAAGACGGCAGAATGGGCCGCAGGAATCTGCGGGGTGCCGGCGCAGACGCTGCGTGATCTGGCACGCCGCTTTGCGGCCAACCGCACGATGCTGGCACTGGGCTATTCGACGCAGCGTCAGCACCATGGCGAGCAGGTTCACTGGATGCTGATCACGCTGGCGGCGATGCTGGGGCAGATCGGCCTGCCGGGAGGGGGCTATGGCCTGAGCTATCACTATGCGTCAGGTGGTGCGCCTGCAGCCACCGCGCCGATCCTGAAGGCCATCGACGATGCGTCGGGGCAGGGCAACGGGGGGGCTGCCTGGCTGACGAAAGGAGGGGCGGTCTCGATTCCGGTGTCGCGGCTGGTGGAGACGCTGCTGAACCCCGGCAAGGTGATGCAGTTCAACGGACATGAGATCAAGCTGCCGCTGATCAAGCTGGCCTATTGGGCGGGTGGCAACCCGTTTGCCCACCAGCAGGATCGCAACGAGATGCGGCGTGCCTGGCGCAATCTGGACACATTCATCGTGCACGACGTGCAGTGGACGGCCTCTGCACGGCATGCCGATATCGTGCTGCCGGCCACCACGTCCTACGAGCGCAATGACATCGAGCAGATGGGCGATTATGCGAAGAGTCATATCGTGGCGATGAAAAAGATCGTCGAGCCGGTGTTCGAGGCACGCAGCGACTTCGACATCTTCGCCGCCATCGCGGCTCGCCTGGGCAAGGGTGAGGAGTTCACGGCGGGGCTCACCGAGATGGAGTGGATCCGCAACCTGTACGAGGCGGCCAAGATCGAAGCGCGCGCCAAGGGCATGGAGATGCCGGTGTTCGATGTGTTCTGGAAGAGCAACCGGCCGCTGGCATTCCCGATTTCGGCCGAGGCCAGGGACTTCGTGCGGCATGCCGATTTCCGGGCCGATCCGCTGCTCAACGCGCTGGGTACGGCATCGGGCAAGTTCGAGCTGTATTCGCGGACCATCGAGAAGTACGGCTACGATGACTGCCCGCCGCACGCCACCTGGATCGAACCCCTGGAGCGTGCAGGCCGTGCGGATACGCGCTATCCGCTGCACGTCGTGTCCGCCCACCCGCAGATGCGGCTGCACTCGCAGCTGTGCGGCACCATCAACCGCAAAAGCTATGAGGTGGCTGGGCGCGAACCCTGCTGGATGAATCCGCAGGATGCGAAGGCGCGTGGCCTGAAGGATGGCGATGTGGTGCGGGTCTTCAACCATCGGGGCCAGATCCTGGCGGGCCTGAAGGTGACGGACGAGATCATGCCCGGTGCCATCCGGATCAATGAGGGCGGCTGGTATGACCCGGTGAACTCTCGTGATCCGAACACGCTGTGCGCGTGGGGAGACGTGAACGTGCTGACCACCGGCGTGGCCACGTCGAGGCTGGCGCAGGGCAACTGCGGTCACACTGCGGTGGCCGAGGTGGAGCGCTTCCGGGGTTCGTTGCCGCCCGTGATGGTGTTCTCGCAGCCGAAACCGCGAGGATAGTGCGGTGACCGATGACGATGGGTGTTGTGTGCAGGCAACGTCCATCGTCCGTTGACCGGATTGCGCCGGGAAGTTGGCAAATCAGCGACGCCTCCCCATCTCGTGGGGTACCTTCGTTGCCTGTGTGCTTGCATACTTGCAATCACTTACAGGCACGGAAACGAAGGTGATGGTGGTCAGACGGCACGGCTTGCAGGGAACCAGGGTCAGGGACGGCAGATGCAGCGTGGCTGCCGGAACAGTGCTGGCATGGCTGGGGCTGGCCGCGACCGGATCGGTGAACGCCGCTGCGACCGACCCCCATTCCGCGCAACCGGCTCCGGTCGTTGCACCGGGGCTTTCGCTTCAACGGGCGTTGCCGATATCCGGTCTTTCGTTGCAAGGGCGCCTGCCAACTCCGGGAGGTACGACGGAGCGGGCCACGCGTGGCGTGCTGATGGCGTTCTGGAACGATCCCGATCGGGCGGTGCCGGGGTCCGATCCGTTTGGCGATCCGGGGGCGGTGCTGCAGCCTGATGCCTCCTACGAGGAAGCGCCGCAGGCCGAGGACGAGTGGCCAGGCGTCCACCAGGTGGATGATCCGGTGGGCAGGGGATATCCCGTCGAGCCCGGCAGCAAGCCGCGGCCGGCCCCGGATGTTCTGGTGCCCTGGTCGGGTCCATCGTCTGCGACGGAAGTGGGGCAGGATGCGCCCCGGCCTTGGGGGTGCCGGCCGACAGCAGCCACGCAGGTGCGGCTGAAGATCGACAATGATCTGGCCTCGGGCGAGGACTATGGCTACAGCAGCGGCGTGATGCTGGAGGTGGCGGCGCGTACGGCGGCCCATGATGGTTGGGGGGCGTCCGGCGGGGAGGGCTCGCTGTGCCCGCTGTGGCGTGCGCTGGGCGTGGGGCGGGTCCCCACCGAGTACGTGAGTTTCCGGCTGGATCAGGCCATCTACACGCCGGAGAACAGCCGTGCCAGCTGGCTTCAGGTGAAGGATCGTCCCTATGCGGCGACGCTGGTGGCCACCTTGGCGGCGGGTACCTGGCTGGATGGACAGCGGGTACGCAATGAGGTGCGCCTGGGCTGGGTGGGGCCGTCGGTCCGTGGCGAGTCGCTGCAGAATGCGGTGCACCGGGTGATCAATGCCCCCCGCTTCCGGGGCTGGGCGCACCAGCTTCCCGACGAGCCGATCCTGGAGGCGGCACAGTACCGGGTGAAGCGCTGGCAGCCGGCCACGGTTCGTGGCACGGATCTGCTGGGGCACTGGGGCATGCGTCTGGGCAACCTGCAGACCAGCGCCTTTGCCGGCCTGGAATGGCGTTTCGGTTCCGATCTGCAGGACGACGGGGGCACGGCACCGCTGCGTCCGGGTTCCAACGAGCCTGGCGAGGTGGCGTGGGATGCGACGGATGCGGCGCGCTGGACCGGGTTCGTGACACTGGGTGGCCGTGCCGTGCTGCGGGACCTGACCCTGGACGGCAGTACCTGGCATGAGAGTCACCGGGTGCGGCGCAAGCGCCTGGTGGGGGACGTCGGGGCGGGCATGAGCGTGCGCTCGGGACGATGGAATGCCCAGTTCATGTGGGTGGTGCGTTCTCGCGAGTTCGAGGGGCAGCGGCACGTGCCATCGTTCGGATCCCTGCAGATCGGCTACACGTTCTGAACGGTTGCGGTGTTGCAGCCGCGTCGTCGTTGCGTTTTGTGCGGGTACTTGGGGTAGAATGGCGCGAGCCAATCGGCCATGAATCGCGTTGCCGGGCCATTGCTGGGCCCTTGACGGTTTGCCGACGTACCTTCGGGTGCGTGCCTGCCGGCATCCGTGGCGGTTCTCGCCTGCAGGTCTTGAGCCTGCCTTTCCTGTGACAGACAGTCGTTCCGGGCAGGACGACGGGACCGGACTCGTGCCGGCCCGGTGCCCGTGACATCGTCCTCGAAGATTTCTGCCGGGAAAGCCTGCTGTTGGCTGGTCCTTCCAAGCTTTTCGTGCTGTCCGGTCGTCTGCCGTCATGCCTGTCGTGCAGGCCGCGGATGTCCGGCCTGCCATCCCCGTGCCCGTTTCCGGCGGCAGGGTGCGCAGCCCACCGACAGCTGCCTGTGCCGTTCCCCTGGGAGAGGGCTGTATGCGGCGTCTTTGCTATCAGGTTGATGAATACCGCTGAGGTCAAACGAGTCATCGAGGGCGCGTTGCTGTGCGCGAACAAGCCGTTGTCGGTGTCGGATCTGCGCCAGCTGTTCGCGGGCGAGGCCGAGATCGGGCCCGACACGGTGCGTGACGTGCTGGAGAGCCTGCGTAACGACTGGCTGGATCGCTCGCTGCACCTGGTGGCGCTGGCTTCGGGCTGGCGCTTCCAGAGCGCGCCGGACATTGCGCGCTTCGTCACCCGGCTCAACCCCGAGAAGCCGCCGCGCTATTCGCGGGCCGTGCTGGAGACGCTGGCCATCATTGCCTACCGGCAGCCTGTCACGCGGGGCGACATTGAGGAGATCCGGGGCGTCACGGTGTCATCGCACATCATCAAGACGCTGGAGGATCGGGGCTGGATCGATCAGATCGGCGTGAAGGATGTGGTGGGGCGGCCGGCGCTGTTCGGCACCACCCGGCAGTTCCTGGATGATCTGAACCTGAAGTCGCTGACCGAGCTGCCGGCGCTGGACGACGATGCGCTGCCGGCCGATGTGCTGGAGGCGCTGGCGCTGCAGACCGGTGCAGCGGCCTCGGCCCAGATTGCCGAAGAGGCAGGCGAGGGCGCCGAGGCATCTGGCAATGCCGAGGCCTCTGAGGGGGCCGAAGCGCCCGGTGGCGCCGATGTTGACGGAGCGTCATCCGCCGGCGGAGGGAACGCTGGTGCCGGGGTCGAATCCGGTGCCGGTGCCAGTGCCAGTGCCAGTGCCAGTGCCAGTGCGGCTGAGGCTGAGGCTGAGGCTGAGGCGGCCGAGGCGCCGCCCGACATGAACATGAAGGAAGAGGCGGCACCCGAAGCCGGGACGGCCGTGAATGAAGAACTACCCGCTGCGGAAGCGTCCGCAGGCAACCCCCTGTGATGTGACCATCGCATGAATACCGAACAGTACGAAGAAGACATGCAGCGCGATGCTGCCCATGAGGGGCAGGGTGCATCGGCCGATCCGATGCTGCAGACGGAAGCAGGCACGACGTCCACCGGGGAGACGGTGGCGCCGCGCAAGCGTGCTCCGCGACGCAAGGCTGCCGAAGCGGATGCTGCTGATGCCGGCACGCCTGCACCCAGAACCCGCCGCCGCAAGACGGCTGCGAAGGATGATGCCGAGGGCGTGCCGGGGGCGGAAGGTGCTGGCGAGGTGTTGGCCGAAGAGCCTGCAGCAAAGACCGCCAAGCGGGTCTCCCGCTCGCGTCGCAAGCCGGCGGCGGATGCCGTGGTGACGGAGGCGGGTGTTGCCACCGAGGTAGGCGATGCCGTCTCGGCCGATGCTGAGTCTGCCGATGCCGAGGGGGCTGCTGCCAAGCCGCGTCGTACCCGGACGCCCCGGGCATCGACCAGCCGCAGCAAGGTCGCTTCGGTCGAGGACGTGACGGCGACTGAAGTGCCGGTCTCCGAAGACGGGCTTTCCGATGTGTCGGCCAGTGTCGCACCGGTGGGCGAGGCATCGGACGACGACGTCCGCGCCGGGCACGACGTGCAGTCGTCCTCGGACGAGATGGGCGTGGGCGCCCGGTGGTCTGCTTCCGAAGGGTCGTCTTTCGGCGCGTCAGCGGATGAGGACGACTTCGATGACGATGATTTCCGCGACGAAGACGACCGGTACGACGACGAAGACGATTTTGACGACGAGGATGACGGCGAGGAAGTGCCCGGGGAGCCGGTGCCGTTCTTTGCCCGCGAGGCCAGCATTGGCCTGCGTGATGCGGGTCGCGGTACCCGGCGGCCGGTGTCGCCCGATGCCGAGAAGCTCCACAAGATCCTGGCCGATGCCGGCATCGGTTCGCGCCGTGACATGGAGGAGCTGATCATCGCCGGACGGGTGTCCGTGAACGGTCTGCCAGCCCATGTGGGCCAGCGGGTGGGACCCGAGGACGTCATCCGTGTGAACGGCAAGCCGCTGTCGCGCAAGCGCAGCGCGGCCTCGCAGACGCCTCAGGTGCTGCTCTACCACAAGCCGACCGGCGAGCTGGTCACGCGTGATGATCCGGGGTCACGGCCGAAGGTCTTTGACCGGTTGCCCCGTCTGCGTGGGGCGCGCTGGATTGCCGTGGGACGGCTGGATCTGAACAGTGAGGGGCTGCTGATCTTCACCACCTCGGGCGATCTGGCCAACAAGCTGATGCATCCTCGCTATGGCTGGGAGCGTGAGTACGCGGTGCGGGTGCTGGGGCGGGTGGATGACGAGATCCGCCAGCAGCTGCTGACTGGCGTGACGCTCGAGGATGGTCCGGCCACGCTGCAGTCCATCGAGGATATCGGCGGCGAAGGTGCCAATCACTGGTATCGGGTGGTGATTCTGGAAGGGCGCAACCGTGAGGTGCGGCGGCTCTTCGATGCCGTGGGTCTGACCGTCTCGCGGCTGGTGCGCATCCGTTTTGGTCCGATTGCGCTGCCGCCGCGGTTGCAGCGTGGTCGCCTGCACGCCCTGACCGAGGCTGAGGTGCGTCAGCTGCAGCAGCAGATGCGCCGCCATGTGGCCGAGATGACTGACGGGGCGGCGGACGCCGCGCGGGAGACCAGGTCGGGCAACGCCCAAGGGCGGGGCAAAGGCGCTGGCCGTGGAAATGACGCGCCGCGCCGCCAGGGACGAGGTGCAGGCAAGGCAGTTCAGGCCGGTGCTGGCCAACAGGGAAGCGGTCAGCAGG
>ERZ773087.1491-NODE-1491-length-14636-cov-3.630958_pt1 | contig 14636 bp, 13 predicted proteins | sample MGYA00511375_ERZ773087 | MGnify/ENA primary metagenome ERZ773087 (study PRJEB29015, sample SAMEA2737995) | human oral metagenome | biome: human oral; feature: human-associated habitat; material: dental | place: China | collected 2063 ...
GGAGGATCGCATCGTTCTCCTGCTGGCTTGCAGTCTGGGTATGGCTACGGCGGCTATGATACCTATTATGACGATGACGAATACTAGCTCTATCATCGTAAATGCGCGAACGAATTTCGGGTCATGAGTATCGGATGTCTTATTTACACCCTCCGCCTCTCTTTTAAAAAGTAGTTTCATAATTATTCCTTTTAGTGTCAAATTTTTGCAAATTATATCTAAATACAAAATTTTTTAAAACATGAAGCAAAATTTAAATCTTAGATTTGCTACATCTTGAGTTTTCTTAGACATGTTTGCTAAAGGGTAAAATTGCATTATTATGAACCAAAAGCTTGCAAGAGCGATGATTTTTGAAATATGCATTCAATATACTTTAATGAATAAAAAAATATAATCCAAATTCATTTTAATACCGCAAAAAGGCTTTTTACGGTTGTTTTTAATCTATCTTGGGGAAAGAGTATGAATCTAATTTTAAAAGATATCATTTTTATTAAATTTATTTTTTTACATTTTTTTAAACAAAAAGATTTTCTAAAATATTTCATTTTTATTTATATGGTTTATTTTCTTGGATATTTTGCCTTGATGATAAACAACATAAACTACTCCGATGATTACTACAGATCGGCGACGGGGCAGTTTGATTTTTTCCTTTTTAGTAGATATATGTCCGAGTATTTATCGAAATTTATATATCTTAGCGAGCACAGAAATGTTCTAGCCTCGCCTCTAACGCACCTTTTATCTATAGGGCTTTTATCTATCGGCTCCATGGTTTTGGTTAAGGTTATTTTAAAAAAATACTCTAAACTAGGCTTAATCGCCAGCGTTATTTTAGGCCTAAGCCCCTATTTTTTAGAAAATATGAGCTATAAATTCGACAGTATCTTTATGACGATAGCCCTAGTTGCTCCGATATTTTCTTTTTTATTTTTGAGACGTAAACTCGCTTTTATCTTTGTTTCCATACTTTGCATGCAGCTTACGCTTACGACATATCAGGCCGGAAATTCCGCTTTTTTGATGCTATCTTTATTTGCGGTTTTGGATGGGATTTTAGCCGGACGCAAGCCCTCGCAGACGCTTAAACTAATCGGAGTTTTGATTTTTTCTTATGTTTGCGCATTTTTGATTTATAGATTTTTCGTTATGCAAACGGTAGATAACTACACGTCAAACGAAATTTTCTCTTTAGGCCAAGCGTATGAAGGCATAAAAGGAAATTTAGAACGCGTTTACGAATATTACAGATTTACGTTTAGAAAAACCGTGTTTGTTTCTATATTTATCGCCGGCGTTTTGATGTTCTTTCTAGCAGCCGTTAAAACCGCAAAGATAAACAAAATACTAGCAGCGATCTTTACGATTTGTTTTATCGTCTTAGGCTTGCTTTTATCTTACGGCGCATATTTGATTTTAGTTAAGCAGTTGTTTTTTTCTAGGATGTTTATGGGTGCCGGCGTATTTTTAGCGATAATTTTTATTTTTTCTCTAAAATTTGAGGTTAAATTTTTATCTTTTTTACCCAAATTCGTCGCTTGTATTTTGGCATATTCGCTAATAGTTCAGTCTTATGCGTACGCAAACGCGATGAAAGAGCAAGCTCAATACGCAAGATATAGAGTAGAGCTAGCGCTGCAAGACTTTAACAAAATAGTTCCGGCCGGCGAGAAATTCGGATTTAACTCCATTTTTGGAGCCGATCTAAGGTCGCCAGCAGCCGTAACGGCGGCAAAAACCTTTCCTATAATCGCGCAGTCTGATATATTTAATATAAACTGGCTGTACTGGGCTTATGATCTGCACAAGTGGCATGAGGTTTGGGCTCCCGGGCTTTGCATGCAGGAGGGGAAAAAAGAAGTAAAGCGCATACAAACGCCTTTGCATACCCTAATAAGATACGACAACAACTGCGTTTCGATTATCTTTACGCCGTTACAAGGATAGGCTAATTTTGTTTAAACGTCCAAAATTTATGGATTAAAAACGTTATAATCGGCATAACAAAAATAATCAAGACGGTCTTTACGTAGCCGTTTTGATCCGTAAAATCGCTCAAAAACATAGCTATCAGTAGGGCAATAAACTGAATAAAGAAAAATCTAAGGGCTTTTTTTAAATTTAGACCGCTTTTAAAAACTATTTTTGATTGAGCCAGATACGAAAAAACGTAGGCGACCAAAAAGGCGGCGATATTTGCGATTACGACGGAGCCGTTAGTAAAGTACATATAAGTCCAGGCTACGCATATATGAATGAGCGTGGATAAAGCGCCCACTAGGCCGTATTTTACGACCTGCACTTAGTATTCGCCTTCTATTATGTAGCTTGGACGGCGTTTGGACTCAGAGTAGATTCTGCCTATGTATTCGCCTAAAATCCCTATCCCGATGAGCTGGATACCGCCCAAAAATAGCATAATAACCGCAAGCGATGCGTATCCTGGCAAATCTACGCCAAATATTAGGGTTTTTAAGATAATGAAGCTACCGTATAAAAACGATAAAAAAGAAACCAATGCGCCGATATAAAGCCAAATCCTAAGAGGCAGAGTGCTAAAGCTAGTTATCCCGTCAAGCGCGAAATTCCAAAGCTTCCAACCGTTAAAGCTACTTTGCCCGGCCTCGCGTTTTTCTCTGACGTATTCGATGGCGACCGTTTTAAAGCCGACCCACGCAAAAAGCCCTTTCATAAATCGTTGATTTTCGGGTAGTTGCTTTAGCGCTTCTACGACTCTTTTGCTCATCAGCCTAAAGTCTCCGACGTTGTTTGGAATATCCACGTTTGAAATTTTGCCGTTTAGTTTATAAAAAAGATCCGCGCTGACTCTTTTAGCGAAGCTATCTGACGTTCTGTCCGCGCGTTTGGCCAGTACGACGTCGTATCCTTCGCGCCATCTTGCTACGAGATCTTTTATGAGCTCGGGCGGGTCTTGCAAATCTACGTCTATAGGTATCGCAGCCTCGCCTCTAGCTTTATCCAGACCCGCCGTTAGCGCGGCTTCTTTGCCGAAATTCCTTGAAAAATTTATAATCCTTATGTTTTTAAAATTTTGTTTCGCGTTTAGCAAGACGTTTAGCGTGTTGTCCCTGCTGCCGTCGTTTATAAATACTATTTCGTACGGTTCGTTTATTTGCGTCAAAATTTCCTCTATGCGTCGTAAAAACGGCTCTATCGTCTCTTCTTCGTTATAGCAGGGGGCTATTATGGAGATTATCGGGTTATTCATTTTCTTTTCTTTGTAGTATAGCGGCGGCGATCGCGAATCCGCCGTCGTGGCTAATCGTGATTTCGGCGCCTTTTACGTTAAAATTTTTAATGATTTTTTCTGAAAATTTTACTTTAGGCGCATTTTTATCGTCTTTGTAAATTTGAGCGTCGAAAAACGAAAACTCGGCCGAGATCCCGCAACCAAGAGCTTTGCTGATAGCTTCTTTGGCTGCGAAAAATCCCGCTATCGTAGCGTCCGTTTTTGCGATACTTATCTCTTCGTCGCTTAAAAAATATCTCAAAAAATCCTCGCCTCGCCGCTCTTTAAGCTTAGAGATTCGCGAGATAGCTACGATATCTATACCGATCATTGCACCACAAAGTCGGTAAAATAGATATTTTTTATATGACCGTCGGCTAAAACCTCGTTTAGGCGATCGACTATCTCGTCTTTGAGGCGGTTTTTGCCTTTTTGAGTGCTGACTTCCTCGTATGTTTTAGACGATAGCGTCGATACGATTATATCCCTGATTAGCGGCTTTTTCTTGTCGATTTCAGGCGTTAGCGTCTCGGCGCTAAGCTCTAGATCGACCTTTGTTTTTAGGTATCTCGAGCCGCTTTCGCTAAGTAAATTTACGATAAACTGATCTAGCGGATAAACGGGCCCCATATTTATATAGTCGTTTGAGCGCTTGCCTGCGGTATTTTTAGGCGTTGAAGCTTGAACCTGCTCGGTCTGCGCCTGCACTGCTTGCGTTTGCGCGGTATCTTCGCTATTTCCCATTAGTAAAAACGCTAAAAGTCCGCCGACTACCAAAAGAAGCAACAAAATAACGATGATGATGACGAGAACCAGCCCGTTTCCTTTTTTGCTTTGATTTTCCAAAATGTCTTCAGCCATTCATTCTCCTTAAAATTTTAGCTATAATTATATCTTAAATTTTTGAAAAATGAGAAAACAATGGTACATAAAACAAATGCCGCGAGGTTTCTAGACGGCAAACATATCCCCTACGAGCTAGTCGAATACGAAGTGGACGAAAGCGATCTGAGCGCCGTTCATGTGGCTGCCGTTTGCGGCGAGCAAATAGAAAAAATCTACAAAACCATCGTCTGCGAATGCGAGCCTAGAGGCTACATCGTAGCGTGCATACAGGGCGACTTGAGCTTAAATTTAAAGGCTTTAGCAAGGCTAAGCGGGCATAAAAAGTGCGAACTTTTAAACTTAAGAGAGCTTGAAAAAGTGACGGGATACATCCGCGGCGGCTGCTCGCCCATAGCGATGAAAAAGGCCTTTGAGACGTTTTTTGACGAGAGGATTTTAAAACAAGACTACGTCTACGTAAGCGCCGGCGTGCGCGGAAAACAGATAAAAATCGCGCCGCAAAGCTTGATAGAAGCCATCAACGCAAAGCTCGGCGACGTCGCCGTTTAGTAAAATTTAACCCAAAAATGCTAAAATACGAGCGTCTTAAAACAAAATAAATTTAAAAAGGTAAAATTTTGATAGATGAAATTTTTAGAGAATACGACATACGCGGGATTTTCGGGCAAGATTTAAACGAAACGAGCGTTAAAGCGATCGGGTTAAATTTGGGCCGAGAAATGCTACGTAGGGGCGCAAAAAACGTTAGCGTGGGGTATGACGCTAGGCTAAGCGCGGGCGAGATTTTCGGCTGGCTGGTTAGCGGACTAAATTTAGCCGGGATTAAGGTCTATGGTATCGGTTTACTACCGACGCCGGTCGGGTATTTTAGTGTGTTTACGGACAAATTTGACGCAAACATAATGATAACCGGCTCTCATAATCCAAAAGAGTACAACGGCTTTAAAATTACGATTTTTAAGGATAGTTACTTCGGCGAGGATTTGCAAAAGTTAAAAGTCGCCGTACTAGACGACATCGCGGCAAAAACGCAAATCCCGAATAATCTAAGAGCTGAGAAATTCGACATCGCGACGCCTTATAAAAATTTTCTTATAGAGCAGTTTGCGCATTTAAAAACCTTACCGCTAAAAATCGTCATCGACTGCGCAAACGGCGCGGTCGGAGCGGTTTTGCCCGAAATTTGTGAGGCGTTAAATTTGAACGCTCAAATTTTATACCCCGAGCCCGACGGTAACTTCCCAAACCATCACCCCGACCCTAGCGAGGAGAAAAACTTAACCGATCTAAAAGCTGCACTAAAGGGCGAATTTGACATAGGGTTTGGTTTTGACGGCGACGGCGACCGTATCGCGGTTTTAACCAAAAAACGCAACATAAAAGGCGACGAGCTAGCCTATCTATATAGCCTCGCGATGAAAAATCCGCGCGTGCTGGGCGAGGTCAAATGCTCGCAAAATATGTACGACGAGATCGACGCGCACGGCGGCAAAAGCTTCATGGGCAAGACCGGCCACAGCAATATCAAAAAGGCGATGAAGGAGCTAAATATCGACATGGCGGCCGAGGTGAGCGGGCATATTTTCTTTAAGGAGAGATATTTCGGCTTTGACGATGCGACGTACGCGATGTTTCGCGCGCTAGAGCTTGTGGCTAAGGGCTTTAACCTAGACGGCGAGCTTGATAAACTGCCAAAGGTCTTTAGCACCGACGAGATAAAAATAAAAACGACCGACGCGCAAAAATTTAAGCTGGTTGCAAAGCTAAAAGAGGTTTTGGTTGAAATTTACGAGAAGGGCGATGCGCAAAATTTGCTAGCAGGCCTAGGTAAGATAGCCGAAATCATCGACATAGACGGCGTTAGAGTGAGATTTGAGGATGGCAGCTGGGCGCTAGTACGAGCCTCAAATACGACGCCGGTTATCGTTACGAGATTTGAGACCAAGGATCAAAATTTGCTTGTAAAATTACAAGAAACATTTTTAAATTTGGTCGAAAATTTAAAGCAAAAGGCGTAAAAATGACAAACGTTATACTTTGCGGAGGTTCGGGCACGAGACTTTGGCCGTTGTCGCGAACGCTAATGCCAAAGCAATTCATTAGGCTTTTTAACGGCAAATCGCTCTTTGACCTTACGCTTAGACGAAACGTACACGCGCAAAAAACTATCATCGTTTGCAACGAGGCGCACTATTTTTTGGCGCTTGATGAATGTGGAAGTAAAAAAATAGATAAATTTATTCTCGAGCCTTTCGGTAAAAACACTGCCGCGGCGATTACGTTTGCTGCGCTTTGCTGCGATAAGGACGAAATTTTACTAGTTACTCCAAGCGACCATCTAATCGAGAACGAAGCGGAGTATAAAAAAGCGCTTTTGATCGCGCAAAGCTACGCAAGTCAGGGCTTTTTAGCGACGTTTGGCATAAAGCCTTGCGAGCCAAATACCGGCTACGGCTACATCAAGGCTGATAAAAACGGCGACGTAGAGCGGTTTATCGAAAAGCCTAACCTCGAAACCGCTACTAAATTTATAAAAGAGGGCGGATATTATTTTAACAGCGGTATGTTTTGCTTTAAGGCTGGCGTGTTTTTAAGCGAGATGAAAAAATACGCGCCAAGTATCGTAAAAGACGTTACGGTGGCGATAGAGGGTTCGGCAAACGAACCGAATTTGCTAAAAATAAGTCCGAATTTTATGGATAAGATCGAAGATATCAGCATCGACTATGCGCTAATGCAAAAAAGCCTAAATATCAAAATGGTGCCACTTGATGCGGGCTGGAGCGATATGGGCAGCTTTGACGAGCTGAGTAAAAAGATAAAAAATATCGGCGAATCGTTACAAATCGACTCAAGCGAAAATTTTATCCTAACCAAAAAACCGACCGCGCTCGTGGACGTGCAAAATTTGCTCGTAGTCGATACCAAAGACGCGCTTTTGATCGCCAAAAAAGGCAGTTCGCAAAAGGTAAAAGAGGTTTATAAACACTTTTCAAATTCATTTCCTGAAATTTGCGAAGCGCACACGAGCGTATACCGTCCGTGGGGCAGCTACGAGGTACTGGGCGAGGGTAGCGGCTACAAGATGAAAAAGATAGTCGTTAAACCCGGCAAAAGACTAAGCTTGCAAAAGCATTTTAAAAGGAACGAACACTGGGTCGTCGTCGAGGGCGAGGCGCTGGTGACGATAGACGGTAGCCAGATGCCGCTAAGGCAAAACGAGTCCATCTATATAAAAAAAGAGCAGATCCACCGCCTAGAAAATACCGCAAACACTGATCTTATCATCATTGAAGTGCAAACGGGCGAGTATCTGGGCGAGGACGATATAGTTCGTATCAGCGACGACTACGATAGAATGTAAACTTCGCGGATTTTAAACCGACTAGATACGTAGACGCTTTTGCCTCGCGTAAAATTTGCCGATATTTGGGGCTATTTTGGTATTTGATCTTTGTTTGTCGTTTTAAATTTGACGGCTGGCAAAGGATTTAAAAAAATATTTGGTGGTACGGGTTTTACGTAAAATTATCGTTTTTAAAGTAAATTTTAGGGACTATTCGCCGTTTTTTGCGTCGGCGGGCGAGCCTTTATCTGCGGCTAGTACATAAAATTTAGCTCTAACCCGCCGCGCAACACGGCAAATGACGCATCTGCGCGCTTAACCGCTTTAGAGACGGCCTACGCTGGCGTCAATATGCTAGATTGAGCGTGTTTAGAAGCTTTGTATTAAAGCGAGTAAGTCGGCATTTGCTAGATTTTCGTAAAATTTGCCTTAAAATCGCGGCGCATAAAAATAATCTTTAATAGCCTGTCGGACGTATTTAAATAAGGCGCTATTGCTTTAAATTTAGACCCGAGTAAGTGTCCATAAATTTTAAAAGGCTTAAAATAACCGTCTAAAATACGATTTTGTTTGGCTCCAGCAACCGCAAATCGCCGTCTAAGATATACCGCTGCTTAAGTAGCTTTTTGGCGTATTTCACGGCTTGCGATGTATTAAGGCAAATAGCCATAAATTTAGGCTAGATAAAAAAGCGGTGCAATCCTTAATAAGCCGTCTATAAAAGCAAACAAAATTCACAAACTCTTGAATCTGCGACAACCTAAAATTCGGTCTAATTTTGGAAATTTAAACTCGTTTTTTAAATCTTATTTTGTTTATTTTTCGTTCGATTAGATAGAAATTAATCAGTCCAAACACAACCGAACCGCCCGTCACGAAGACTAAATTTACGCCTCCCAGCCAAAACTCGCTAAGCCAAATAAAAAGAAAATGGCTGATAAAAATCGCGTATGAAAGCGAGCCTGCGATATCGTTAGATTTAAGCTTAAATTTAAATCTCTCATGCGCTAGTACGACTGCGGCTCCGACTAGATAGCCGGTCGCCGTCTCTACGCCAAAGGCGCTAAATTCGCGCGAGTAAAAAAGATAGCCTGCCAGCGCCGCTACCGCCGCGTAAAAAACGGCGAGCTTGCCAAACTCTTTTTGATAGATCAAAAATCCCGTGTAAAACATAAAAAATACGCCGCAAACAAGCCTATATCCGTAGATATCGGCATTTATAAAGCCTAAATTCGCCGCTGTATAAACGCCTAGCGAACCGGTAGCTAGCGCGTAGCCTAGCCGCCTAAATTTGATCGCTAGCACGAGCAGGGCGTATGCCTGAAGCTCGGCTCCTAGCGACCATGCGGGAGGTATGAGGAAATTTAGCCCCACGGGCGCGTCTATGACGGAAACATCAAGCCAAAAAAAGTAATTTAGTGGCGCGATAAGCGCATTCAGGAGCAAGTTTTTTGCAGTAAAATGCGGCTGTAGATACGACGTCGCGCAAAAAAATAGCACCGTCAGCGCAAGCGCAAAGAAAAACGCTGGATAAATGCGTAAAAATCTATCTTTTATGAAGTAGCTTATTTGTGCGTTTTTCGGTGCGATTTTGATAAAGACCTTTGATGTGACGAGTCCTGCTAGGATATAAAAAATCACGACGGCAAATACGCCTATGTTTTTGCCTGCCAGTCCTATACCAACGTGCGATAGTAGCACGAAATACGCTAAGATAAACCTAATATAACCAAACATTTTGTTCCTAGTTTTTGTTTTTTTACGGCATTTTGCGGCTATGCCTAGCTGGATTTTTCGGCGCGATTTTTTCGCAAATTTCGCCGCTTTGCTCTTTTGGGCCGCGACCGTCGTAACCTGCTAAAAATGACGCCTTTTGCCGAGCTTTATTGCGCAAAGGCGATTGCTGCCTTTTTTAGCCGGCTAGCTAGTAAAATTTACTGCCCGTATCTGCATTTTTGCCAAGTCTGCATAAAATTTAAACGCCGAGTCTGCGCTTTTGCGTTTATTTGCGTTTTGATTTTACCGTAAATTTGTGCGCTTTAGGCTTTCGTACCTGATTTAAATTTTGAAGCAAATTTAAAGTCGCGGCAAATTTAAAAATCTCCACCGTCGCCGAATTTGACGCTAGAGGCTAAAATTTTACAAACGAGGTTTAAGATTTCTAAATTTACCTCGCTCGCATATTCGTCGATAACCTTAAAAACTTCTTGCCTGACGTCCAAATCGTTATCCGCATGAGCCGCTACATAGGTCTCCTCGGTGATTTTAGCTAGCGTAAATGTATCGATATTTCTTTGTCTCATCGCTGTTTTTAGTGTTTTTGAGAGCTTCCATTTTAGATTTTCCATATTTTTCCTTTTGCGTTTTTGCGGCGCGGGTCTTTGCAGCTAAATTTTACATCCACTCCAAAACCTGCGTGATGTCGCCTGCGACGAAGCATTTTAGCCCCTGCGCGTCAAGCGGCTTAGACGGCACGATCGCGTTTTTAAATTTCTGCGTTTTGGCCTCTTTTAGGCGCTGATCGAGGTTAAATATCTCGCGAATCTCGCCGTTTAGGCTAAGCTCGCCCATAAATACGCTCTCTTTGCTGATCGGACGATTTTTAAAGCTGGAGATGATCGCCGCGACTACGGCTAGATCGGCCGCCGTTTCGCCGATCTTGACGCCTCCGCTTACGTTTATAAAGACGTCATAGTGGCCCAGCGGGATCTCTAGCTTGCGCTCAAGCAGCGCTAGCAGCATATCTAGGCGGTTTTTGTCAAAACCCGTGGAGCTGCGCTTAGGATACGCGCTCTCGCACACGAGTGCCTGGATCTCGACGCTAAGCGCGCGCGAGCCCTCCATCGTGATAGTGATCGCCGAGCCGCTAGTGGCCTTGCCTCGCGTGAAAAATTTACCCGCAACGTCGTTGGCGCTGATTAGCCCGTTTTGGCTCATCTCGAAAATCCCTACCTCGCTAGTCGAGCCGAATCGGTTTTTAAAGCCCCGCAGCATACGTAGCTCGCGGCTGGAGTCGCCCTCGAAATACAGCACCACGTCCACCATATGCTCCAAGATACGAGGCCCCGCGATCGAGCCGTCCTTCGTGATATGCCCGATGATAAAGACGCATATGTTTTCGTTTTTGGCTAGGCGCATGAGCTCGAAGGTGATCTCGCGCACCTGCGATACGGAGCCCGGTGCCGAGGCGATTTTTTCGCTATAAAGGGTCTGTATGGAGTCGATGACGAGGATTTTATACTCGTTTTTGCGCACTTCGGCGAGGATATTTTCGAGTAAAATTTCCGTGAGTAAAAACAACCCGTCTTTGACCGCGTCTAGGCGCTGGGCGCGCATTTTGATCTGGCTCGCGCTCTCTTCGCCGCTCACGTAGAGCGTCTTTTTGCCTTGAGCGGCGAAATTTGACGCGATTTTTAGTAGCAACGTACTTTTACCGATGCCTGGGCTTCCGCCGATCAGCACCAGCGAGCCCTCCACGACGCCACCGCCTAGAACCAGGTCTAGTTCGCTATTTTGCGTGCTGATGCGCGTGATTTTTTCTATTTCAACCTCGCTGATTTGCTTTGCAAGGCTTGGTTTGGCGGTGCTTTTTGAGATCTCTTTTAGCGTCTCGATTTGCTGCGCGTTTAGTTCTAAAAAGCTATCCCAAGCCCCGCACTGAGGGCATTTGCCGACCCATTTGCTCTGCTGATTGCCGCAGGCTTGACACTCAAATACGGTTTTAGTTTTCGCCATTTTTTTCCTTTGCGCGATTATACTTTAAAATGTTTAAATTTTACTCCGGCTGCGTTGTTAAATTTCAAATCGAAACACGCAAGCGCGAAAAATCGGCGAATTTAACCAAAATCAACGAAAATTCAACTTCATCCAAATACAATCTGTCAAATTTAAATCCGAAACGGAGCGAAAATGAAACAAAATCTTAGCAGAAATCAGTTTTTAGTCATCTCGCTCACGCTTTTTGCGATGTTTTTCGGCGCGGGGAACTTCATCTTTCCGCCGAATTTGGGGCGAGAAGCTGGGCAGAATTTTTACGTCGCGATCATGTTTTTTTGCGCCACGGCAGTGCTTTTGCCGGTGCTTGGCGTAGCAGCCATCGCTAGAGCAAAGGGGCTTCAAAGCCTAGTGCGCCGTATAGACCCCGTGTTTGCGGTGCTTTTTACCGCGCTTTTATACCTTACGATCGGGCCGCTTTTTGCGATACCTCGCGCGGCAAATATGCCCTTTGATATCGCGGTTAAGCCTTTTATCGCGCACGAAAATTTGCAAATTTGGCTGTTTTTTTACTCGGCGGCGTATTTTGCGTTAAATTATTACGTCTGTATGAATCCGTCAAAACTAGTCGATCTACTCGGCAAATACCTCACTCCGCTGCTTTTGGCGCTGATTTTGCTACTCTTTGGGGCGGGATTTTTCTTCCCGATAGGCGAATTTGCCGCTCCTAGCGGAGAGTACGCGCAACACGCCGCGGCCAAGGGCTTTGTCGAGGGCTATCAGACGATGGACGCGCTAGCGTCGCTTGCCTTTGGCATTATCGTGATAAATGCCATCAGAACCGTGGGCGTAAAAGACGAGCGTCATCTCGTCTCCTCGACGATAAAGGCCGGCATGACGGCGGGCGTGATTTTGATGGCGATTTACCTTATGCTAGGCTACCTCGGCGCGACATCGGCGGAGCTGTTTAAAGACGCGCCGCAGATAAACGGAGCCGAGCTACTATCGCGCATTAGCGGCCATTACTTCGGTAAGGCGGGCGTTTTGGTGCTAGGTTCGGCGTTTTTTCTAGCGTGCATCACGACGACGCTAGGGCTCATCAGCTCTGCTAGCGAGTACTTCGAGGAGCTAACGGACGGGCGCGTCAAATATAAAATTTGGGTTGCGGCGTGGTGTTTGATCGGCTTTGGCGTGGCAAATTTCGGCCTCACGACCATCATCAAGGGCTCGATCCCGGTACTCGTAGCCATCTATCCGGTAGCTATTATGCTTATCATCCTCTCGCTTATTAATCCGCTAATAGACTCCAGCAAGCTGGTTTACCGCAGCTGCGTTTACGTCTGCGTGGTCGTAGGAACCATAAACGGCCTTGATATCGCTGGCGTTTCCGTGCCGCTAGTGACGGATCTTGTTAAAAAAATGCCGTTTTACGACTCGATGCTTGGCTGGATAGTGCCTAGCGCGGTGGCATTTGCGGCGACGTATATCCTTCATCTCGTGCTTGAAAAAAGAGAAAATACTTTTTAACTACTAGCAGCAAGGCGCCAAACTCGCATAAACGGCGCCTTGCGTCAAATTTACCCGGCCCGAAATTGAAAATCTCGGCTAAATTTTCGCAAAAAAATTTAAAAAAGGAAACGATATGAGTAAACAAGACGAGGCGCTAGCGTTAGCGCGGGATTTTGAGCGAGATGGCTTTGGCGCGCCTGATTTATACGAGCGGTTTTGGCGGCTAAAGGGCGACGAGGCGGCGTATTTTACGCTAGCTGATAGCTTACTGCGCGGGCGGCGAGAGAGCGGCGCGCTACTAGATGACGCTATGAGCTACGTTAGCAAAGAGGATTTTAGGGCTTTGGTCTCTACGGCGATGGAGATTTTGTGCGAGGAGGGCGGAGCTAAAAACGAGGCGCAAAGAGATAAAAAACAAGCAAACAAAAATAGCCCGCGACTAATAAACGCCCGGGGAGTAATCGCCGTAGCAAGCCTCGAGTTTGCGCCGCTTTTGCACCCATATCTGGAGGGGATTTTTAGCTTGCGACCAAACGACGGGACATACTATGAGTGCTATCCGTGGCGCGAGCTAGACTACGAGAGCTCGCAGATCTGGCGCGAGAGGCTAGCTAGCGCGCAAACTAGCAGGGGCGATAAACAAAGGCTTTTTGAGTGCCTGCTGCAAACAAGACAGCCGCGAAATATAAAATTTGCCTGCGAGACTGCGGTTGCGGAGAAGTTTTTGAAGCATAAAGGCAGCCTTAGCGAGCATCTAGGCTACTATTTGGAGGACGTAGGCTTTACGCTTGAGAGGGTTAAATTTACGGGAGGCGCAAACGGCGCGGAGCTGGCGGATGAAAATTTAAGCCAGACGCAAAGCGTCATAAATGACGTCAAATTTAACGCTAGCAAGCTAAATTCGCAAGCCGATGAAAATTTAAACGACCCCAAATCCGGCAAAAACGCGCCGAGCGAAGAAAGCAGAGTCCAAAAAGCGAAAGCTAGCGATGAAATGAGTATCGGCGACGAAGTGTTTAGGCTAAAAAGATACTGCGGCGAGCGCGCGTATCACGTCGCGTTTAGGCAGGGGTATTTTAGCGAGCCGTTTGCCGCTCATCAAGCTAAAAATCACCCGACTTGGGGACTATGGACTGGCGAAGCGCAAAAAGGCGAAAGCAAGGAAGCTGCGGAAGCAAATTTGGGCGAGACGAAGTATAAAATCGGCGGAGTTTTAGACGAGCCTTGCGCGGACGAGGAAAATCCGCTCTTTCATCTCATCACGCTTGATCCGGTGCCTCGCGAGCTGCCGGTGCGCTCGCTGCCTAGTCTAACCCTAGCCGCGCACGTTAGAGAGATAAGCGAGGGCGAGACGGCGTTTTACGAACACGACCGGCTGGGCAAGCCAAAGCGTATCGGCGAGAAGTCGCAGGTAGAGTACGTAGACGACGAGCCGGCGCGGCAGGATCTAGTGCGTCTGCGCGTAGTGCCTAAGCGCTGGCACAAGCAGGACTGGGCGCTATCAAACGGCAGGCAAAATCTATCTCGCATAGGCGGCGAGCCGTCGTGGATACAGGGCGCGCAGGTGCCGACGTGTCCGATATGCGGCGAGAAAATGGAGTTTTTGATGCAGCTAGATAGCGGGCTTCCTAGCGGCGAGGATGAGGAGCTGCTTTTTGGCAGCGGCGGGATACTTTACGTATTTTGGTGCGAGGTGTCGCGGGTTAGCGCGTTTTTTATGCAGTGCACGTGAGGCGGTTAGATCGCGCGTTTGTAGAGCTAAATTTAGAACTAACTTATGCGGCTTGGCTCATGAGGGCATTAAAATTTAACTACGCCGCCAAGCCTTTTGGCATAGCGTAAATTTGCCTAAATTTAAGGCTAAAAGCAGTCTAAAATTTACGCGGCCAGCTAAAAGCAAAAGCTGCTCTAGCGCACCCTTTGGCAAAGCCTTTACAGCAAATGCAGAACGTGCTGGATAAGGCT
>ERZ773087.1493-NODE-1493-length-14590-cov-32.075955_pt1 | contig 14590 bp, 10 predicted proteins | sample MGYA00511375_ERZ773087 | MGnify/ENA primary metagenome ERZ773087 (study PRJEB29015, sample SAMEA2737995) | human oral metagenome | biome: human oral; feature: human-associated habitat; material: dental | place: China | collected 2063 ...
GCACTGCATTTAGCAGCATTTTACCTTGCGTTTAGCACCAAAACGCACTGCATTTAGCGGCAAAACGCACTGCATTTAGCACCAAAACGCACTGCGTTTAGCAGCATATTGCACTGCGTTTAGCAGCATATTGCACTGCATTTAGCAGCAAATAGCCCCAAAATGGGTGCTAATGGCGGCTTTTGGGAATGAATATACATTTTGCCGCATGCACATGCTAACCCCTTTTTGCATCAAAAGAAACCTTCGCGAGAATCGATTATTTGCGGCAAGATGGGCGGTTGGTTGTCGGAAAAGGCACTCAGAATGTTAAAATTCTTGCTGAAAAGCAGACAAAAGCTATTGCGCCGTGTATGCTGATTGGTGTTAAAAGTAAAGACGACTTCGATATGTGCAAACTCGCCCATAAGGCAATTAATTCCCAAAACTAATTGTTTTCGACTATAATAAAAACAAAAGCATCCCCTGCACAATGACGTGCGAGGGATGCTGGAAATCATTGTGTTGATGCCATCACGGCATATTCACAAATTTACATCTCTAATATCTGATAACATATTATTAAGGTGTGCCTTGAATATTCTTTCGTCTGCTATTTCACTACCACCTTCTTACCGTTGACGATATAGATGCCCTTAGGCAATTCGTTTACTTGCTTGTTGAGCTTTATGCCTTCAAGCGTGTACGCTTCGGCGGCAGTTTTATCTGTCGAAACGTTATCAATGCCGTTTACTACGGGTTTTTCGATGTTCACAACAAAGTCGTAAGCGCCGCCTTTGTCTATCACATCTTCTGCGCTATGGGTATGTCCTGGCTCGTTTTTCTTGTGCCAAGCATCGGTAAATTGTATGCGCATACGCGTTGCGCCAACAACGGCATCGGCAGGAACGGCTATGGTGCGGGTAAAGTTGCAAACCTCTTCGTTGCCCTTTACTTCTTCGCCAACCTTAAATAACTGTTCGCCTTCGTCGTCAAAGCTGTAATTATGGTTCCAGTCAACAAACACAATGGCATGGTCCCACTTCATAGAAGGGCTGCATTGTACGTGTAGCTTGAAGTTGCTGCCGCTTTCTACCGTGAATGCGCTGCCCGTATTGATGTAAACAACGGAGGGCTTGGTGCTTTGCGTGAAGTTTAGGTTTTGCTTGGCATCCTCGGTTGTGGCCGAGGTGATGTAGCGGTCTTCGGTGGGATGAACCGTACCTTTCACAATGCTCCAAGCCTTTTGTATGGTGTATTTGGCCGTAGCCACGTTGCTGGCTTCCATTCCGTCTTTAACGGCAATGGCCTTTAAGGTTACCTCGGTGGTGTTTCCTTCTAGTCCGCTCACTTTAACGGGGCTTTCGTACAGCATGCCGTTGGCAGCGGTGGGGGTGCTGCCGTCTAAGGTGTAGTAAATCTTAGCATCGGGCGTGTTCGTGGTAATGGTCACCATTTGGTCCATCTTATAGATTCCGTCTGCCACACTGAAAACTGGCTTAGCTGCGGTGTTCTTTGAAACGATTGTAACGCCGAAATCGTGCATCGAACCGGCATAGCCAACAGGCGAACACATGTCGAAATCGGCCGACCCGCCATCGCCGTCGCACAAAATACGCATGCGGGTTTTGCCATTAATGGCATTGTTGGGCACCGTGAAGGTAAACTGATGGTAAAGCACGCCGCGATGGCCTAAGCGGCTTTGCTCGGCTTTTCTCCAATCGGCATTGGCGTAAGTGTCGCTGTATTTGGGGTTCCACGAGGTTTCTTTCTCTGTCGGTTTCTTTCCAACCGTAGAGAAAGCGCGTTGAATGTCTTCAAAGTCGCCATCGCCATCCCAGTCAAATCCCACTTGGATGTCCCACGTCCAAATACCCGAACGCACGTCTAGCACCAGTTTCTTACCTGTTGAGGTGGTAAAGCCTTGCTCGTCTTGTATCCAGTTATACTGGTTGTTGCAATTTTCGTCGGTAAACTGATATACTTCGTTACCATCCGAAGAAACCTTTAAGCTGTAAAACGACTGCGAATTGGCATGCGCCCAATTTTTTCCTCCACTGCTTTTAGTGGGTTGGCAATAGGTTTGCGCCATCATAGCAGGAAAAGTGGAAAGCGACAAGGTCGCTCCCAGTAATAAAGTAGAAATTCTCATCATTTGTTTTGTTTTATAATTGTTTTTATCGTTAGTTCAGTTTCTTAATGTGTTTGTACAAATGTGGGACTTACGTTTCGGATTAGACAGCCGCGTTTGGTTTAGCGGATAAGTAGTTTTATTGGTGCGTCCCCCATGTTGTAATGGCACGGTTAAGGGTTTTTAGTGTTGTTCGCAAAGTTATAAATCTTTTCTTAAATCGACAAACTTTTACATATTTTTTTATCAAAGCTGTGTGTAAAAGGTAAAAAAGTAAGGCTGGTAAGGATGTAAATGTGTTATTTAGCAAGGTTTAGGCCATGATGTTTGCCAACAAACGATGGGGAGGGAGAAGGGCTGTGCGGGGGCATCGCACAGGATGAAATCGGCTTATACCACGTCTACCACCAGCAGTTGCCCCTCGGTAGACACCGTGAAACGCACATCCTTATCCATAAACGGCATGCCATACACCTTTTGGGGATTGTCTTGATAATGCGGGCGAGGGTCGAGTGCCAGCACTTCGCAAAGCGTTTTAAGGTCGTGGGAAGAGAATATGGTGCGGAAACGTTCGGGTATGCACACATCTAGTCGGGCAATGGCCGTTCTATCTACAAAACCACTGCGTGCACCCACGTGGCAATCGGCGTATGCGATGTAGGGTTTAATGTCGAAAATGGGTGTCCCGTCCATTAAGTCGGCACCCAAAACATGTATAACGGGACCTTGGGACGTTTCCCATTCGATGCGTTCTAGCCGCACAGAAGATAGGCCCAAGCCGTTAGGACGGAAGGGCGAACGTGTGGCAAACACGCCCATTTTGGTGTTGCCGCCTAGCAATGGCGGACGAACGACAAGGCTGTTGGGTGCGTGTTTGTTGGCCGAAAAGTGCCAGATAAGCCATAGGTAGTCGAACTCGTCTAGCCCGCGCAAGGCGTCTTTCGAGCGATAAGCGGGTTCTAAAACTATTTGTCCGCGCACGTCTTGCACCAATCCGCTTTGTTTGGGTATGCCAAACTTTGAGCTGAAAGGCGAACGAAAATGGGCTATGGGGTGTATTTCTGTCATTGTGCAGCTGTGATTTGGGCATGGATGGGGGAGAGAACGAGGGGGGCGGCTCACCCATACGCATTTTAACTAGCTGCAAAGTTAAGGCAATTAACCCACTTTAACTGCAAAAACCATGAAATGTTATGGGTTATTGTGGCAAAAAATACTTAATTTTGCCATTAAAGAAGAAGTTATGAAATACAATAACGACCATGTAAGAAGGCGCGACCGACTGTTGACCGAGCAACGTGCCATAGAGCTGATAGAGGGTGCCGAGTATGGCGTTCTTTCGATGACAGACGAGGAATGCATGCCGTATGCCATCCCCGTAAACCATGTTTGGGATGGCGAAAGCGCGTTATATGTGCATTGCGCACCCGAAGGTAAGAAGTTAAGGGCCATAGGCAAGAACCCGCATGTGTGCCTTTGCATTGTGGGCGACGTTAACTTGTTGCCCGCTAATTTCACCACCGAATACGAAAGTGTGGTGATTTATGGCCTAGCCCGAACGGGATTGGACGAAGACGAGCGCATGAAAGCCTTGCACCTGCTTATCAACAAGCTATCGCCCGAACATAAACAGCTGGGCGAGAAGTACACGCAGGCATCGTTTCATCGTACAGAAATCATCAAGATTGAGGTGCAAGAGTTTTCTGGCAAGTGCAAGAAGGTGAACAAGGCTGGGTAAAAACCAAGCCTTAATCCGCAACAGGGCAAGGCGAGAAACGTTTGCTAGCCTGCGGTGGTAAAGCAAAATGCGGCGTGCTAGCCTGGTGCTAATGGTGTGGCCAATGTTGCGCATTGGCGTGGTTAATGCGATGTAACGGCATGGCTGGTGTTGTGCATTGGCGTGGATGATGTTATGCAATGGCGTGGATGATGTTATGCAATGGCGTGGATGATGTTATGCAATGGCGTGATTGGTGTTATGCAATGGCGTGATTGGTGTTATGCAATGGCTTGGCTGGTGTTGTGCAATGGCATAACAGGTTTTATACGGAAAAGCCCCAAACCTTTCCTTAGCAGAAGGGTTTGGGGCTTTTGGGGGTGGATGAACCGAGGTTATTTCAGTTGTTCCTTAAAGAAATTGGTTATCTGGCGCAACAAGTGGTTGCGTGTGTTGCCGCCATAGATGCTATGGTTGCGGTTGGTGTAATACAACTCTTTGAAGTCTTTGTCGGCCTGAACAAGCGATTCTGCATACTCAAAGGTGTTTTGCGGATGCACATTGTCGTCTGCCAAGCCGTGGCAAATGAGCAAGGCTCCAAGCAGATTGTGGGCGCGCGACATGGCGTTGTCGTCGTATCCCTTGCCATTCTCTTTGGGCGTACGCATATATCGCTCGGTGTAGATGGTGTCGTAGTAGCGGAATGAAGTGGGGGGAGCCACCGAAACGCCTGCCTTGAAGACGTTGTCGCCCGAACTCATGCTCATAAGTGTGTTGAAACCGCCGAAACTCCAACCCCAAATGCCGATGTTGTTGGCGTCTACGTAGGGTAGTGAGGCGAGATAGCGGGCTGTGGCCACTTGGTCTTGCGATTCTAGCTTGCCTAATTGCAGATAGATGGACTTCTCGAAAGCCGAACCTCTGCCGCCTGTTCCGCGCCCATCCACGCATACAACGATAAAGCCTTCTTGGGCCAAGTACCTGTCGAAGAGTGCACCTTGCCCCATCGAGCCAATGCCCCACGAGTTTACTACTTGCTGACTGCCTGGTCCGCTGTATTGGAACATGATGACAGGATATTTCTTTGATGAGGAGAAGTTGGCAGGCTTAACCATCCAACCGTCTAGCTTTACGCCATCGCCTGTTGTAAACGAGAAAAATTCGGGTTCGGAAAGTCCTTCTTGCTTGTATCTGGCAACGAGCTGTTTGTTATCCAGCAATGTAGATATAACTTTGCCGCGAGCGTCGCATAGTGTGAAGGTGTAGGGCGTGGTGGCATTGCTCCAGGTGTTGATAAAGTATTTCAGGTCGCCCGAGAAGATGGCGTTGTTCCAGCCTTCTTGCTTTGTTAAACACTCGGTTTTTCCGTTTTTGTGGTTCACAAACACCTGCCTGTCGCGCGCGGTGGGCACAGCTGCTTGGTAAAATACGTCGCCCGTTTGCTCGTCGTAGCCGTAAACTTGGGTGATGTCGTAGTTTCCATCGCCTATCTTACGTATCTGTTTCCCACCCATGTCGTATAGGTAGAGGTGCATGTAGCCGTCTCGGTCGCTAGGAAGTAGAAAGCTATTGTTGTAAACCGATATGTTGGCGATGGCCTCTTCTTTCACATACTTGTCCCCTTTTTCTCTTACCAACAGCTGTGCAACGGTGCTGCGAGGGTTCACCGTATATACGTTCAGCACGTCTTGGTGGCGGTTCATGGTGTAAACAAGTATCATGTCGGCATTGTTGGTGGTCTTGATACGTGGTATGTAGCCGTCGGCATCCAATGGCACATCAAGCTTTCTTGTTTGTCGCGACTTGATGTCGAAACTCCAAACCGACACCTTGGCGTTGTCTTCGCCTGCCTTCGGGTACTTGTATTCGAAGGAAGAAGGATAGTTTAGGTTCTCCTTGTGTGCGGGATATTGCCCTTGATACATCTGCAAGGCGAAGGTTTTCACGTCTTTCTCATCATAGCGCACCCAGCAAATTATGGTTCCGTCGGCATTAAACACCAACGAACTGCTAATGCCGAATTCCTCCTCGTTTACCCAATCGGGCACGCCGTTAATCACTTCGTTTAGCTTTCCGTCTTTGGTAACTTGGCTTTCGGCGTTGTCGTAGAGCAGTTTCACCAAGAAAATGTTGTTGTCGCGCACGAAAGCCACCTGCCTACTGTCGGGCGACCACGTGGGGTTTTGCTGTGGTCCGCCGTCGGATAGCTTGTCTAGTCGGCGCGATGCCACAGTATATATATAATAGGTGGCCTTAAAGGTGCGCCTATAAATCTTTTGCGAGTTGGTGCAAATAAGTATGCGTGTGCCGTCGGGCGAAAGGATGTAGCTGTCGAACGACTTCACCTTTTGCCCTTGCGTGTCGTTCACGTCGAACAGAACGTCTACCTGTTTGCCTGTCTTAAACGAATAGCGTACGATGCGTTGCCCGTCGTCGCTTATCTGTGCGTAGAGGTCGGTACCTGCAATGGGTTTAATGCCGCTGATGTACTCTGGCGAGAACGTACCATCGGTAATCTTTTTCAAGTCGAGTGTTCCAGCCGCCGAAACGCTGGACAGCGACAAGAGAAAGGCCATACACGATATGATTACTTTTTTCATGATTGAATGTTTTTAGTCGTAATTGCGGACAAAGATAATTAAAATTCCGTACTTTTGCAAACCAAAGGCGAGCAATTGTTGTTGCCTACCACTACAAAAATACGAACAATGCAACTACCATATAATGATTTTGGGAACTGGATGAGGAGCCAATTCCCCTTCAAAGTGCAGAAACTATCGGTTAATGCGGGCTTTACTTGTCCCACGCGAGATGGGCATACGGGGTTAGGGGGCTGCACCTATTGCAACAATCGCAGCTTTAATCCTGCTTATTGTGAACCTCAGCAGGGGGTTAGCCAGCAGTTAGAGGCAGGCAAAAAGTTTTTCGCGCGCAAGTATCCCAGCATGAAATACTTGGCTTACTTTCAAGCTTACACCAGCACTTACGACACTATCGACCGCCTTAAAGCCATGTACGAAGAGGCGTTGATGGTGGAAGATGTGGTGGGCTTGGTTATTGGCACGCGCCCCGACTGCATGCCCGATGCCCTACTTCGCTATTTGGAAGAGCTTAACAAGCATACGTTTCTGATTGTGGAGTATGGCGTTGAAAGTGCCAACAACGAAACGTTGGAACGCGTTAAGCGTGGGCACACATTCGAATGTAGTAGAGAAACCATCGAACGTACGCACGAATGTGGAATAAAGACGGGGGCGCACGTTATCCTTGGCTTGCCTGGCGAGGACGCCAAAGAAAGCATTAGGCAGGCCGCAATCATGTCTGCCTTGCCCATCGACATCTTGAAAATACATCAGATGCAGATAATACGCGGAACGTTGTTGGCCAAGGAGTACATGAAACAACCGTTCCACTTGTACACGGTAGAAGAATATTTGGATGTGATTTGCGAGTATGTGAAACGACTACGCAAGGACCTTGTGTTGGAAAGGTTTGTTAGTCAATCGCCCGAAGGCTTGCTTATCGCGCCAAAATGGGGATTGAAGAACTACGAGTTTACCAATTTGCTCGTTCGCAAAATGGCAAACGAGCAAATTGTTCAAGGCAGCATGGCCCTATAATTTTCGGTGGATATAAGTTCTTCGTAAGTGATGTTGGGGTGGGCACGCATGTATTTGTCTACTTGGTCAACATACTTGTTGCGATAGCTTTGCTTTGCCGTGGCCTTATTAACCACCCACCATATCTTGGCCATGTGCAAGTCGCGGTCTATTTGCGGCCGTGTGTCGTTTCTATCCAGCGAATATTGGGCAAGTAGATAGAAACTCAGCGCATCGGGAACGATGTAACCGCGGTACATGGTTTTGGTTTGTTCGGGACTGTAAAAGCGCTTGTAGAGTGTGTAGTCTTCGCCCATGTACTTATCAAGCGATACACCTATGGTGCCGTTTCCCACGATGATGCTTTGGTCGAACGAACTAATTTGCGAGTAAATCTTTGGTTGTGGCAAGTTGGGGAACCACTTGCTAAGCTTGCTGAACGCATGGGTGAATTGCTCGTTAACGTCGTTGATGTTGTTAAACTCGGCCTCTACGTCGGTAATCAGCCTTTGCAAGGTGGTGTCTTGATAGTAATGCAAGAACCGATGATGTATCTCGGAGTCTTCGATTGTTCCCAATTGCAACACCTTTTCTATTAGCGTGCGCGTTTCTGTTGGGTAATCGGTGTTCATTTGTTGTAGCGCAGAGTAATCGCCAGTGGTAAGGTAACGACTCTCTAAGCGGTCGTAGCGTTGCACCTTAATGCAGTCGCCATGATCGCCATTCATGTTGTGCCACATCTTTATTTCGCAGCCAACAAACATGATAGAGTATAGCATGAGTATTAGTGACAGAACTTTCATGTCGTTACCTTTTGTTTATTTCTCGTTGCGAATTTACTATTTTTTTATTTATAAACCAAACTTATTGCTAAAAAACATAAAATTTTTCTCGTTTAAATACTTGTTTTGGTCTTTTGTGTTAATAAATATGGATAATACGCCAACTGTTAATGCGCGTGAAAGGTGTAAGTGTGAGAACGTGAGAGGGTGAAAAAATGGATACGCCTATCAAACTGCTAGCCCGTTAGCCTGTTATCTTGTCAACTTGTTATCCTGTCTTCTTGTCTACTTGTTTTCTTGTCTATTTATCTCTTCGTTTGGTCGCCCAACAGTCTGATGTACGCCCCAGCCGATGAACTTAAAATTGTTAAGAAACCCCACCTGGTGCAGAACAGATGGCCTGGATGATGAAAAACAAGGGTAAAGAAGTTGCGAAAGCGCGTAATTTGCATTACCTTTGCACCATATTATGTCATTATACAGCACCCCTTGCAGGTGTGTAACACCCTATATATGAAAGAATTTTTACGAGTATTGCGTCGCTTTGTGCCGCCGTATAAGAAATATTTGGCCCTATCCGTAGTGTTTAATGTCTTGTCTGCGATATTGAACATCTTCTCTTTCGCAACGCTCATACCCATATTGAACATACTCTTTAAGACAAGCGATGCCGCCAAACCTGTGCCGTACATGGCTTGGGGCAGCGCGGAGAGCATCGGACAGCTAGTAGACATTATCGTAAACAACCTGAACTATTACATTCAGCGAATGATAGTGGAGTGGGGAGCAACAACCACCCTGCTTGTAGTGGGCTTACTGTTGGCTTTCATGACTATGCTCAAAACCCTTTCCTACTTCTTGTCGTCGGCAGCCATCATACCCATCCGAACAGGCGTAGTGCGCGACATCCGCAACCAAATGTATCGCAAGATTACATCGCTTTCGTTGGGTTTCTTTTCAGAAGAACGAAAGGGCGACCTCATTGCGCGAATGAGTGGCGACGTTCAAGAGGTTGAGGGTTCCATCATGTCGTCGCTCGACATGCTGTTTAAGAATCCCGTTCTTATCATAGCCTATTTCATCACGCTGGTTGTTGTGTCGTGGCAACTAACGCTTTTCACCCTTATTTTCGTGCCTTTGTTCGGCTGGTTCATGGGTTATGTGGGGCGCAGGCTTAAGCAAAACTCCATTAAGGCACAGGCGTTGTGGAGCGATACGATGAGCCAAGTGGAGGAAACATTGGGCGGGCTGCGCATTATCAAGGCATTCTGTGCCGAAGATAAGATGAATGCACGATTCGACAAAGTGAACAGCGCCTACCGAAACGACATCATGAAGGTGAACATTCGCCAGCAATTGGCGCATCCCATGAGCGAGTTTTTGGGTACGGTAATGATTGTTATCGTGCTGTGGTTTGGCGGAATGCTGGTTCTGAACAATCAGGTGATGCAAGGCCCAACATTTATTTACTACCTCGTTATTCTTTATTCTATCATCAATCCGCTGAAAGATTTCTCGCGTGCAGGCTATAACATCCCCAAGGGCTTGGCTTCGATGGAGCGTATAGACAAGATTTTGAAAGCCGAGATAGACATTAAGGAGAAGGAAAACCCTGTGCACATAAGCAGCTTTGAACATCAAATAGAGTTTAGGGACGTATCGTTTAGGTACGGCGAACAATGGGTGTTACGCCACATTAATCTAACTATACGCAAGGGACAGAGTGTGGCCTTGGTGGGACAGAGCGGTTCGGGCAAGTCTACTTTGGTAGATTTGATTCCGCGTTACTACGATGTACAAGAGGGCGAAGTGCTTATCGACGGCATCAATGTGAAAGACTTGGGCGTGCACGACTTGCGCCAGCTTATTGGCAACGTGAACCAAGAGGCCATCTTGTTTAACGACTCGTTTTACAACAACATTACTTTCGGCGTAGACAATGCCTCTATGCACGATGTGCAGGAGGCAGCACGCATAGCCAATGCGTACGATTTCATCATGGAGACGGAACATGGTTTTGACACAAACATTGGCGATAGGGGCGGCAGACTTTCGGGCGGACAACGCCAACGTGTGAGCATCGCTCGTGCAGTGCTTAAAAACCCACCCATACTTATATTGGACGAGGCAACTAGTGCTTTGGACACTGAGAGCGAACGACTAGTGCAAGACGCCCTTGAAAGACTGATGAAAACACGCACCACGGTGGCCATTGCCCACCGCCTGTCGACCATTAAGAATGCCGACGAGATATGTGTGATACACGAAGGGCACATCGTTGAACGTGGAACACATGAAGAACTGCTGGCCATTGATGGCTATTATCGTAAGTTGAACGATATGCAGTCGCTCTGAAACCACACCTATTTATAATAAGGTATATAATATGAGAAGACATCATCTGGGCATTATGCAAAGTCCGTTGGCCCCATTTGTGGCGTTGCTTGCCAACCTGCTTTTGGCCTTTGGCTTGTATATCGTGGCCCGAATAGAGTTTTTGTTTGAGAACTACAACTACTTCTGTGCCGTTCTGTCGCCAGCGCGTCTGTGGCGATTGTTCTGTGGCGGCTACATGTTCGACCGCTCGGCCATCGCCTATACCAACGCATTGTATATTGTTATGATGCTTTTCCCGCTATGGTTGAAAGAAACGCCGTTGTATCATAAGGTCTGCAAGTGGCTGTTTGTTGTGGTTAACTCGCTCACGCTGATAATCAACTTGGGCGATTCCGTTTACTTCCCTTATACCCTTCGGCGAACCACGACCACCGTTTTCAGCGAGTTTAAGAACGAAAACAACCTAGGCGATGTGTTCTGGGGTGAGCTTTTAGAACACTGGTACTTGGTGTTGCTGGCTGCATTGTTGATATTTCTCATGTGCAAGCTATACGTAACACCCAAGGTTAGGGCGCAACAATACGTTTCGGTAAAACAACGCATGGCTTATAGCGGCGTGCAATTGTTGCTGTTGGCCGCCTTTACGCCAATTGTTATCGGTGCATGTCGCGGCGGACTAAGCGGAGACATAAGGCCCATTACCATCAGTAACGCCAACGAATACGTGGATAGACCAACCGAATGCGCATTGGTTTTGAACACGCCCTTTGCGTTGATACGCACCATAGGCAAGAGCGTGTTTGTTGTTCCCGATTATTTCAAAACGCAAGAAGAGGCAGAAAAGGTGTTCACACCCATCCACCAATTCACATACCCGTTTGGAACAGAGAAGAAGAATGTGGTGGTGCTGATTGTGGAAAGTTTCGGCAGAGAATATATTGGCGCACTAAACAAAGACTTGGAAGGCGGTAATTACAAAGGCTATACGCCCTATGTAGACAAGCTGATTGAACAAAGCACCACCTACAAATACTCTTATTGCAATGGGCGCAAAAGCATCGACGGCATGCCCTCGGTGCTTTGTGGCATCCCTATGTTTATCGAGCCGTTTGTGCTTACGCCCCAATCGGTGAACAATTTCACAGGCTTGGCCGGGATATTGTCTAACGAGGGTTACAACACCGCCTTCTTTCATGGGGCCATTAGGGGTAGCATGGGGTTCTTGGCCTTTGCTAAGAAAACAGGATTTAAGGAGTATTATGGACGCGAAGACTATGCAGCCGACCCGCGTTTTGGCGGCGATGCCGACTTCGATGGGCATTGGGGCATTTGGGACGAGCCTTTCTTGCAATACTATTGCACGAAGATGGGCGAGATGAAACAGCCCTTCATGACGGCCGTTTTCACCGTATCCTCGCATACGCCATACGTTATCCCCAACAAGTATAAGAAAACTTATCCCGAAGAGGGCTTGCCAATACATAAGTGCATCAGGTATACCGACATGGCCATAGGTAAGTTTTTTGAGAGCGCACGCAAGCAACCGTGGTTTAAAAACACCATCTTTGTGCTTACAAGCGACCACACCAACATCAGCGACCACGCCCAATACCAAACAGACCTTGGCGGGTTTTGTTCGCCTATCATTATCTACGACCCCAGTGGCGAAATAGAACCAGGCATGCACGACGACATTGCCCAGCAGATAGATATCTTGCCAACGGTGCTCAACATATTGGGTTACGACAAGCCTTTCCTTTCTTTCGGTTGCGACTTGATGTCTACACCGATGGAAGAAACCTACGCCGTGAACTATCTTAACGGCACTTACCAATATGTGAAGTATGGCTATGTGTTGCAGTTTGATGGCAAACAGACTAAGGGAGTGTATGCGCTTGACGACCTCTTGATGAAGAATAACCTCAAAGGAAAAGTTAAGGAACAGGCGAAAATGGAGCTTGAGGTGAAAGCCATCATACAACAATACATGTATAGGATGGTTAACGATAAGCTGTTGCCATAGGTTATTTTGTTTTGAACACAATGAGAAAGATAGATAAATTGCTGTATAGCCTTTTGCGAACTTGCTGGAATGTTCTGGCATGCTTTCCCTTTTGGTTTCATTATTTCATGTCAGATTGTCTCTATATACTGGTTCGTTACGTGGTAAAATATAGGCTTAAAATAGTAAGGGCCAACTTGGAAAGCTCGTTTCCAGAAAAATCGGAAGAAGAGTTGGCTAGGCTCGTTAACGATTTCTACCATTGGTTTTGCGACTATATCGCCGAGACGGTGAAGTTCTCGGCTATGAGTAAGGAGCAGCTGATGCGCAGAATGGTGTTCACGGGGACCGACCTTATCGACAAGTATGTGGCCGAAGGGCGTTCGTGTGGCGTGTATCTAGGGCATTACGGACAATGGGAGTGGATAACCTCTCTACCGCTTTGGCTCCGTTCTAACGGGCTGTGCACACAGATTTACCACCCATTGGAAAACCCTGTCTTCGATAAGTTGTTCAAGGTAACTCGCGAAAAGAACGGCGCCGTGTGCGTGTCTATGCAAGAGTCGTTAAGAAAGACCATCAAATATCAGCAGGAAGGCCAGCCCATCGTGATGGGATATATAGCCGACCAAGTGCCTAATTGGTTTAACATTCATCATTGGCTAGATTTCCTTAACCACGATACGCCTGTGTTTACTGGTTCGGAGCGTATCATGAAGCGTATGAATCAGGTGGTGTTCTACGCATCGCTCTCGCGTAAAGGACGAGGATATTACCAATGCGATTTCCAGTTGCTGACCGACAAAGCCAAGGAGTTTGAAGACTATCGCATAACAGACATGTACTTCCAACGCCTGGAACAGTCGATACGAAAAGACCCTTCGATGTATCTTTGGAGCCACAACCGCTGGAAAAGAACGCGCGCCGAGTTCGAAATGCGTTACGACAGGGAAACGGGGAAGTACCACATGGGGCCCATTGAAGACGTGATAAAACACTATGAGGAACGCCAAAGGCGTAGAAATGAACAAGGAAAGGAGTAGAACAAGTCGTTTTCGCCTTTTCGGTTGACTAGTTAACGTGCTAACAAGTGGATAAGTTATAGGCAAAAGAATAGGCTCTGCACTTTGTTTGCTTACCTCACTTTACTTTCAACTAATCTCAGTACACAACATGTTGCCGCACTACAATCCCAATCGTAGCCACATTACAAGCGCTTTGTAGTATCAGTACAAGCGGCTAGTACCGATGCTTTAACCGAGATAATGTGTACTTAATGAAGTAGTCTTGACTTTTAGTATTTCTACAAATTGAGAGGAGTGCAGCACAAGTGAACTCACTGGCTTATAAAATCACCAAAGCTCAACATCTACCGAAGGCATCAGCTCGGCACCTCACTAACTCAGAAGCTCACCATCTCATCAAGTCATCAACCCAAAAACTCATCAACTCAAAAGTTTAAATCTTTATCTTTTATTTTACAATATCGCTTTAATTTTCGCTCCGTTCTAGCGAAAATATAGGCTAAAAAGTAGGTAAAAAGCCACTATTTCTAGCCTTTTACATCTTTTGTTTTGTCTGTTTTCAAGAAAAGAGCGTGCATTTTGCACCATTTAGCCTTTCTAGTTTGGTTGCCGGCTCGTATTTTTTCAACTCCAATTACGCACTTTTAGCCCCTAAAACCCCACTTTTAACGGCTATTTTGCCCTTTCTAGCCATGTGTTTCATGGCTCGAAAGGGTTTTGTTTATACAATTTGAAGCGGATATTTATGCTTTTCGTCTCGTATTTTGCGGCATTTTGCCTTGCGTTTAGCACCAAAATGCCTTGCGTTTAGCACCAAAACGCACTGCATTTAGCACCAAAACGCACCGCATTTAGCATCAAAACGCATTGCATTTAGTGGCAAATCGCCCCAAAACGGGTGCAAATGACGATGTTGTTAAATAAAAATTCATTTTGTTGCATTCGCATGCTACTCCCTTTTTGCATCAAAACCAACCTTCGCGAGAATCGATTTTTTGCGGCAAGGTTGGCGATTGGT
>ERZ773087.1497-NODE-1497-length-14570-cov-30.093007_pt1 | contig 14570 bp, 17 predicted proteins | sample MGYA00511375_ERZ773087 | MGnify/ENA primary metagenome ERZ773087 (study PRJEB29015, sample SAMEA2737995) | human oral metagenome | biome: human oral; feature: human-associated habitat; material: dental | place: China | collected 2063 ...
TTGCACCATTTTGCCTTTCTAGTTTGGTTGCCAACTCGTATTTTTTCAACTCCAATTTCCCACTTTTAGCCCCTAAAAACCCACTTTTTAACGACCATTTTGCACTTTTCAGCCATGTTTTTCATGGTTCGAAGAGGTTTTGTTTATACAATTGCTGTGGATATTTATGCTTTTCGCCTCGCATTTAGCAGCATTTTGCACTGCGTTTAGCACCAAAATGCGTTGCGTTTAGCACCAAAACGCACTCCATTTAGCAGCAAAACGCACCGCATTTAGCGGCATATTGCAGTGCATTTAGCATCAAAACGCACTGCATTTAGCGGCAAATCGCCCCAAAACGAGTGCAAATGGCGGTGTCTTCAAATAAATATTCATTTTACCCATTCGCATGCTAACCCCCTTTTTGCATCATAACGAACCTTCGCGAGAATCGATTATTTGCGGCAAGGTTGGCAGTTGGTGAGCAGAAAGGGCACTCATAATGTTAAATTTCTTACTGAAAACCAGACAAAAACAATTGTGACCCATACACACGCGTGGGCAATGGAACGGAAAATACCTACGCTTACATCCTACAATGCGTGTGGTTGCAGGGCATGCAGCCCACGGCCAACCACCCTGTCTGCTCATTAACCACCCTACTTACAAAAAACGGGATGCAGCCCAAAGGTGCATCCCGCTTGCAAAAATAGTTGTTGCGTACGTGTTTAGTAAGCGAAGAGAGGATAGTCTTTCATCTTTTCGTTTACGCGTTTGCGTACGTTAGTGATAGTCGTTTCGTCGGTTGGGTTGTTCAGAACCTCTTCAATCAGTTCGGCAATAAAGCCCATGAGGTCTTCTTTGGCTCCACGAGTAGTGATGGCAGCCGTACCCAAGCGGATGCCGCTTGTCTGGAAAGCACTGCGCGTATCGAAGGGAACCATGTTCTTATTAACAGTGATATCTGCGGCAACAAGAGCGTTTTCGGCAACCTTACCTGTTAGTTCGGGATACTTGTCGCGCAGGTCTACCAGCATAGAGTGGTTGTCTGTTCCACCGCTAACGATGGTGAAGCCACGCTTAACAAGCTCTTCGGCCAACACTTTCGCATTCTTCTTAACTTGCAATGCCCACTCCTTAAACTCTGGTTGAAGTGCCTCTTCAAAGGCAACAGCCTTAGCTGCAATGACGTGTTCTAGCGGTCCACCTTGAATTCCGGGGAACACAGCCGAGTTGAGCAGTTGGCTCATCATCTTTACTTCGCCCTTCGGCGTTTTCTTTCCCCACGGATTTTCAAAGTCTTTGCCCATAAGGATGATACCTCCACGCGGTCCGCGAAGTGTTTTGTGCGTGGTAGAAGTAACGATGTGTGCGTATTTCAACGGGTTCTCCAACAAGCCAGCGGCAATCAGACCGGCGGGGTGAGCCATGTCAACCATGAAGATAGCACCCACCTTGTCGGCGATGTCGCGCATGCGCTTGTAGTCCCATTCGCGGCTATAAGCCGAGCCGCCACCGATGATAAGCTTTGGCTTATGTTCCAGCGCAAGGCGTTCCATTTCGTCGTAATCAACGCGCCCAGTTTCCTTGTTGAGGTTGTAGCCCACGGGGTTGTACAAAATACCCGACGTGTTTACGAGGCTACCGTGGCTAAGGTGTCCACCGTGTGCAAGGTTCAAGCCCATGAAAGTGTCGCCAGGGTTGAGGCAAGTAAGCAGTACGGCCTCGTTAGCTTGTGCGCCAGAGTGGGGTTGCACGTTGGCAAACTCGGCACCGAACAACTTTTTAATTCGCTCGATGGCCAGGTTTTCCACCTTGTCAACCACCTCGCAACCGCCGTAATAGCGTTTTCCTGGTAGGCCTTCGGCATACTTGTTGGTTAGATACGAACCCATAGCTTGCATCACCTGTTCGCTAACGAAGTTCTCAGAGGCAATTAGTTCGATGCCTTTGAGTTGGCGTTGATGCTCATCTTCAATGAGTTTGAAAATTTCTAGGTCTCTTTTCATAGTTGAAATTGTTTGTGTTAGTTATTGATTAGGGCGTGGTTTCTATGCACCACGCCGATGATAAATGTCGTTTATTCTGGTTGTTGGCACGTGTGTGCAGGCGTATATGGCATGCGCATTACACCAGTTGTGCCTTGTCTATGGCCTGCTCCATGTCGCAGTAATGGCATTTCAGCGTTCGGCTAACCTTGTCTACCACGTTGAAAACCGTTTGCATGGGCTCGTTGTTGGTGATACATTTGGGATTGTTGCACCGCACGATGCCTTTGAGTTCGGCAGGCGTTTCCACCTTCTTCTTCTCGATAACCTCGTAGTCTTTGATGATGTTAAGCACCACATTAGGTGCTACCACCGAGAGGCGCGAAATCTCTTCGTCGGTGAAATACCTGTCTGTAACCTTGATGATGCCTTTCTTTCCCATCATCTTCGAGGCATAGTTGTTGCCGATGGTTATGGGTTCGTTAAGCGTTTGCAGTTCGAGCAAGGTTACAACCTGGAAGGTTTTGTCGGCAGGAATGTGGTCGATAACGGTTCCGTTTTTGATGGCGGCCACTAGCCGTTCTTTCTTATTTGCACTCATTTGATGATGGTTTTATCGTTTCTCACATCTTCTAGCGTGATGCCCAGCACGTCGCAAAACAGTGCTTGGCGTGCGTAGAGCCCGTTTTGGGCCTGCTGAATGTAGTAGGCGTGGGGGTTGTCGTCTACATCGTAGGCAATTTCGTTTACTCTTGGCAGCGGATGCAGAATGCGCATGTTGTCTTTCACGTTGGCCAACATGTCGTTTTTCAATATATACACGTCTTTTACGCGTTCGTATTCCATGAGGTCCGAGAACCTTTCCTTTTGCACGCGCGTCATATATATAATGTCGGCATCGGCAATCACCTTGTCGTTAAAGACCGTATGTTCTTGAAACTTGATGCCGTGGTTTTTGCAATAGAGCTTATACTCGTTGGGCATGGCCAACTCTTTGGGCGCGATGAAATGGAACGTGGGGTTGAAATGGCGCATGGCCATGATGAGCGAGTGTACCGTTCGGCCATATTTTAAGTCGCCCACGAGGTAGATGTTGAGGTTTTCGAGCGTTCCTTGTGTCTTATATATGGAGTAAAGGTCGAGCATACACTGCGAGGGGTGCATGTGTGCGCCGTCGCCCGCGTTGATGATAGGCACTGGCGACACCTCGCTGGCATACTGCGCAGCCCCTTCGATGTAATGGCGCATCACGATAACATCGGCATAATTGGCCACCATCAGAATGGTGTCTTTGAGCGTTTCGCCCTTAGACACGCTGGTAGCCTTGGCATCCGAGAAACCGATGATGCGCGCACCGAGCCTGTTGGCTGCCGTTTCGAAACTCAGCCTGGTGCGTGTAGAGGGCTCGAAGAAAAGGCTTGCGATGACTTTTCCTTTGAGCAGCTCGCGGTTGGGATGTCTCTCAAACTCTTGCGACAGGTCGATAAGGTACTGTATTTTCTCCTTCGAGAGGTCGGCAATCGTCACAAAATCACGTTGTTTCATCTGTATTGACATTAGAACGTACTCTATTTGGGATGCTAAGATAAGTATAATTTTTCTTATTTGAATGTGTAATAGGGAGAAAAATTGTATTTTTGCAGTAATTTTAGAATTCAGACGTCAATGAGAAAGAGGTTCATACATATCTTATGGGGCATGTTAGTGCTTGGCATACTGTCTGCCGTATTGGCTTTCGTGGCCATTTGGTTTGGTTGGATAGGCTACATGCCGCCCATATCCGAATTGCAAAACCCCATCAACCGATTTGCCACGCAGGTGTATTCGGCTGACGGAAAGGTGATAGGCACATGGAACGAAAACCGCGAAAACCGCGTTTGCATACCCTATAGCACCCTTTCGCCGCACCTTGTTCATGCTTTGGTGGCCACGGAGGACGTTCGTTTCTACGACCATTCGGGCATCGACTTCATCGCCCTTGGGCGCGCCTTTGTGAAACGTGGACTGATGGGACACGCCAGTGCAGGCGGTGGAAGTACCATCACGCAACAGCTGGCCAAGCAACTTTATTCGGAGAAGGCGCACTCAACAATAGAACGTGTGCTGCAAAAGCCCATCGAATGGGTTATTGCCGTGAAACTGGAACGCCATTACACCAAAGAAGAGATTATCGCCCTTTACCTTAATTACTTCGACTTCTTGCACAATGCCGTGGGAATAAAGACCGCGGCCAACACCTATTTTAATAAGGAACCCAAAGACTTGACCATAACCGAGGCGGCCACGCTTATCGGATTGTGCAAGAACCCGTCGTACTTCAACCCCGTGCGCTATCCCGAAAGAAGCACGGAGCGGCGAAACGTTGTGTTGGCACAAATGGTAAAGGCCGGCTATTTGTCGGATACGGAGTACAGGCAATACGCCGAAGAACCGCTCGCGCTGAACTTTCACCGTACCGACCATAAGGATGGAACGGCCACTTACTTCCGCGAGTTCCTTCGCCAATATCTCATGGCCAAGCGTCCCGACAAGAGCAACTACCCCGAATGGAACAAGTCGCAGTATGTTTACGACTCCATTGCATGGGCCAACGACCCTCTTTACGGATGGTGTAACAAGAACTTGAAGAAGAACGGCGAGCCCTATAACATCTATACCGACGGCTTGAAAGTGTTTACTTCCATCGACAGTAGGATGCAGCAATACGCCGAAGATGCCGTGTACAAGCACCTAGCCCGTTTCTTGCAGCCTGCTTTCTCTAAGGAAAACAGAACCAAACCCAACGCGCCCTTCACCAACAAACTTACCGCTGAACAGGTGCGCTCAATCCTGAACCGCTCGATTACACAAAGCGAACGCTATCGTAACATGAAGTCGGCAGGTTATTCGGAAGAAGAGATACGCAAGGCTTTCAGAACTCCCACCGACATGGCCGTGTTTACTTATCATGGCGACATAGACACGGTGATGACGCCCTTAGACAGCATCCGATATTATAAGTCGTTCTTACGAGCTGGCTTTGTAAGCATGGATCCCAAGAACGGAATGGTAAAGGCTTATGTGGGCGGATTGGATTTTACGCACTTCCAATACGACATGGCTACCGAGGGACGCCGACAAGTAGGCTCTACGATTAAGCCTTTCCTCTATTCGTTGGCCATGGAAAATGGTTTCTCACCTTGCGACCAGGCCCCCAACGTGCAGCGTACATACATTGTGGCAGGACAAAGTTGGACGCCACGGAACGGTAGCCGTAGTAGATATGGCCAAATGGTAACCTTGAAATGGGGCTTGGCGCAATCCAACAACTGGATTTCGGCCTACCTTATGAGTAAGCTTAACCCGCAACAGTTTGTGGGATTACTGCGCAGTTATGGTCTAAACAACCCCGATATACACCCATCAATGGCCTTGGCGCTAGGCCCTTGCGAGTCGAGCGTGTGCGAAATGGTAAGTGCTTACACCGCATTTGCCAACCGCGGAATTAGGTGTGCGCCCTTGTTCGTTACCAAGATAGAGGACAACGAGGGGAATGTAATTGCTACATTCCAGCCACGTATGAACGAAGTGATAAGTGAAACCAGTGCCAATAAGATGCTCGTGGAGCTGCAAGCCGTGGTGAACGAAGGTACGGCGCGGCGACTACGCTTTAAATATAACCTGAAAGGCGAGATTGGCGGCAAGACTGGAACGACCAACCGCAACGCCGACGCATGGTTTATGGGCTTTACGCCCGAACTGGTGAGCGGCTGTTGGGTGGGCGGAGAAGACCGCGACATACACTTCGACTCGATGAGTATGGGCCAGGGAGCCACGATGGCATTGCCCATTTGGGCTTATTTCATGCAGAAAGTGTTTGCCGACCCTCGATTGGGCTATACGCAAAAGGCCACGTTCGACCTTCCCGAAGGGTTTGATCCATGTGCCAAAGACGATGGCGGAATGAATGAGTATGGTATTGACGAGGTGTATGAATAGCTCCTCCCCATGCCTGTATCTCTGCTATGTGCGTAGACACATGCGGGATGAAAGTCTGCACTTATGTGCAGAAGCGCGTGTTTTGGTTCCTAACTTATCCTGAAAAATAATATACAACACAATGAGAAAACTACTATTCGGGCTGTGCCTTGCTGCCATGCCCATAACGATGATGGCACAGCAAGTGTGCAAGATGTGGGTGAGTATGCCTGCTTCTGTGGCCGGTGCGCTTGAAAAGAGCGGAAGACAAGAGCTTCTCGACTTGAAACAAATGAAGAAAACGGCCGCGATTGCTGGTCCGCTTGGCGAGAAATGTAGCATCGACACGCTTACGGCCGACTTTCTTTCGGTGCGTATGAACGATGTGTATACGTTGCAAATGAAAATGCTGCCCACATCGTCGGGCGACTCTTTGCTTTGCTTGGTGCAAACATACGCAGGGCCGCAGCCAGAGAGTCGTATTGCGTTTTATTCGCCCGATTGGAAGGCTTTGTCTATGCCCCAAATGCACTTGGATGTAGATTTGCAACGTCCCGATACGATGTCGGAAGGCGATTTTAACAAATTGCAAGCTTTGTTCGACCCCAAACTAATTTCGTTCTCGCTTTCGCCATCTAGCGCAGAACTAGTTGTAGCCTTGTCGCCCGCGGTTATCAGCGAAGAGGAAAAAGCGAATGTAAAATTGCTAAAACTGCAAAATAAACTTAATTGGAACGGAAAAACGTTTAATTAATGTTATCAAAAGACTACTTTTACCATCAAACACTTGCAAGATGAAAATAATATCGTAACTTTGTAACGTGTTTTTCATGGTATTAGATTATTAAGGTTAAGAAAGATTGGTTGTCGTGAGACAATCAATTTTTTTTTGTATTAGTCCGTGCCTAAGGCCAGAGTCGACTATGAAGACCACACCCCTGCTTTCTTGTTTGTTTATATATGGTGTTAGCAGGCTTGCACACTTGATGCCCACTAGCATGTTGGTTTTGTGTAAATGCGGCGAAAAGAATGGCATAGGCTGGCATTCCAATGATGCAACTTGCTTGTTAAGACAATGTAAGCGAAATGGCAAGAAAGGCGTTGTCGTTTATTATAATAAGGTGTTTGAAGGGTGTCTGTTTCCAGTAAACAAGCTCCATGCTAAGGGATATTCGCAGTGTTGAGCCACTATCCACTCGCAAACACGTGTTTATGGCTTGCAGGGAGTGTGCGTACTACAACCATTTGGTAATATTTTCGTAAGGTTAAAATCGCCTTTTAGTGAGGTTAAAAATAGGTTTTACCTACTCGTTTGCCAGCAAACAGTTGTCAACTTGCCTGTATAATGCCGTTTGTAGTAGGGCTACAAGCCGTTTGTAGTCACGCTACAAGATGCTTGTAGTGCTTGTACAAGCCTTTTGTAGTGCCACTACAAGGCCACTTGTATCGCCCAAAGTGACGGCTGTTAATTGTTCTTTTTCGTTCCTCGAAAAGTGCGTTTTGCCTTTCCACTTCGCCCAAAGCTCCGTGTTGGCGATTTCCAATTCTTGTCGTGACAACGTTCGAGCAAGCTCGACATTGTTCATTTGGCTTAACGAAAACGTTCTTTCTCGTTCCTCGAAAAGTGTGTTTTGCCTTTCCACTTCGCCCAAAGCTCCGTGTTGGCGATTTCCAATTCTCGTCATGGCAATGTCCGAGCAAGCTCGGTGTTGTTCATTCGGTTTAACGAAAAACATTGGTTTAATGACATCAATAAAGAATAATAATGTCGCGAAAATGGAAATAAACGATTAATTAATGTTATATACCTAATAGTTTTACCAACAAGGGCTTGCATTTTTAAAATATTTATCGTAACTTTGTAACGTGTTTTTCATGGTATTAGATTATTAAGGTTATAAAGATTGATTGTCGTGAGACAATCAATCTTTTTTATTGGCCGTACAAATGAGGTTTTAATGGTAGGGCAGTGTGTTCTTACTTGTTCTTTCTTCTTTCGCGTTGTGCTTACACGTTTGCGCATTCGCCTGTATCTTGTGCAAGCGCATGGCGTTGTTTGTCAAGCCTTTTGCGTGTTGAAGCAAAAAGTGATTGTTTTCCTTGTGCGTACCTATAATTTGAAGTAACTTTGCAAGTCTAAGTGTGTATGTTGTTAATACGAACACGGCCCGCCGTGCCTGCATGCGCACTTAAAAGCAAGATTTAAACATAAATAGACAATGGTTTTAAATAAGAAAAGGAGATGGCATTGCCTGTCTGGACAAGAACCAACCGACTTGGACAAGCAAGTGATGTATTGGGAAAACAAGGGAAAGCTGGTGCCAACTCGCGAACTGATAAAAACACCTGAACAAATAGAAGGCATCAGACGTAGCGGCGTAGTCAACACGGGCGTGCTAGACGAGGTGGCCAAGCACATACATGCAGGCATGAACACCTTGGAAATAGACAAGATATGTTACGACTATTGCACCCGTCATGGCGCCGTACCTGCTTGTCTCAATTACGAAGGCTTTCCAAAAAGCGTTTGTACAAGCATCAACGAGGTGGTTTGTCACGGCATACCTAAGAAAGAAGATGTGCTGAAAGAGGGCGACATCATTAATGTAGACTTTACAACCATACTCGACGGCTACTATGCAGACGCCTCGCGCATGTTCATCATCGGCAAAACGACACCCGAAAAAGAACAGTTGGTGCGCGTTGCAAAGGAATGTTTGGAGATTGGAGCAGAGGCAGCCAAGCCTTATGGCTTTGTTGGCGACATCGGACACGCCATTTCTAAGCACGCGGACAAGTATCATTACGGTGTGGTTCGCGACTTGTGCGGGCATGGAGTGGGCTTGAAGTTCCACGAAGAACCAGAGGTTGCGCACTTCGGACGTAGAGGACAGGGCATGTTGCTCGTTCCCGGCATGGTGTTTACCATCGAACCCATGATTAATATGGGCACATGGAAGGTGTTTATAGATGCCGATGACGAGTACGGATGGGAAGTAATAACGGGCGACGAGCTGCCTAGCGCGCAGTGGGAGCATACTTTCTTGATGACCGAACATGGCGTAGAGATATTGACAAGGTAGTGATAAAGGATGAATAACGAAAAGGATATATATATATTAGGTATAGAGAGTAGTTGCGACGACACGTCGGCGGCTGTTCTTCGCAACGAGGTGTTGCTGAGCAACGTCACCTCTTCGCAGGCCGTTCACCAAAGTTATGGCGGCGTTGTGCCTGAATTGGCATCGCGTGCGCATCAGCAAAATATCGTACCGGTTGTAGACCAAGCTTTGAAAAAGGCTGGTATCGAGAAAGAACAGCTATCGGCAGTGGCCTTCACTCGTGGCCCTGGGCTGATGGGTTCGTTGCTTGTTGGCGTTAGTTTCGCCAAAGGTTTCGCGCGTGCCTTGGGTATTCCCTTGGTAGATGTGAACCATTTGCAGGGGCATGTGCTGGCCCATTTCATTCAAGAACCCGACATGCAAAACGCCATTCCGCCATTTCCCTTCCTCTGTTTGCTGGTTAGTGGCGGCAATTCGCAAATCGTAAAGGTGAACGCCTACAACGATATTGAGGTGTTGGGACAAACAATCGACGATGCGGCTGGCGAGGCTATCGACAAGTGTTCGAAAGTAATGGGGCTGGGTTATCCTGGTGGACCCATCATCGACAAGTTGGCTAGGCAGGGCAATCCCGCAGCGTTTAAGTTTGCCGAACCTCATATTCCTGGGTTGGATTATAGTTTCTCGGGGTTGAAAACCTCGTTCCTGTACAGCTTGCAGAAATGGGTTAAAGACGACCCGAACTTCATCGAGAACCACAAGGAAGACCTTGCGGCAAGCTTGGAGTTTACCATTGTAGACATATTGATGAAGAAATTGCGGCTGGCCGTGAAACAAACGGGCATCACGCACGTGGCCGTTGCGGGCGGCGTGTCGGCAAACAGCGGACTGCGAAACGCCTTCCACGAGGCAGCAGAGAAAGAGGGATGGACCATTTACATACCCAAATTCAGCTATACCACCGACAATGCCGCCATGATTGGCATAACGGGATATTTCAAATACCTAGATAAGGTGTTTTGTTCGATAGACAAACCCGCTTTCTCGAAGGTTACTTTCGAGTAAGCATAAACAATATAATGGAATGGAACTAGAAACAAAAGTGCTTAGTAGAGAACTGCAACAACACATGTACGACAATGGCTTGTCCATCGGAACAGCCGAAAGTTGCACGGGCGGTAGGGTGGCCGAGGCTGTTATTGCCACGCCAGGAGCATCGAAATATTTCAAGGGTGGCGTGATATGTTATAGCAATGAGGTGAAAGAAAACCTCTTGGGCGTAAGTGCGCAGGTGCTAGCCGAGAAGTCGGCCGTGAGCGAAGAAGTGGCCGTGCAGATGGTTAAGGGCGCATGCGAAACGCTTAAAACCGACTATGCGATGGCTATTACGGGCTATGCTGGGCCTGTTGCAGGCGAAAACGATGGCGTACCCGTAGGCACAATATGGGTTGCTTGCGGCACGAAAGAAAAAACTTTGACCTTTAAATTGAACGAAGACTTCGGTCGAGACATCAACTTGGCCATTGCAACGAACCGTGCTCTGCGCTTAATGCTCGATTTCTTGGAACAGGAGAAGGGCACAACAGAAGAGTAAAACCGCATAATGGCGTTGGCCGTTTAACGTTAGCAGGGTTGGGTAACTCTTAGATAAGAGCGGCTTAAACCATGCTTTTTCGGCCACAATATAAACAAGGCGAACACCTAACATGCACACTTCGGCCTATGGCTGAGGCACATTGGGGCGTTCGCCTTGTTTTGTTTATTATGCAGAAAGGGGAGTAGTTGCCAGTCGTAACCACATCAATGAATGCGAAAATGATGCCCATATTTGATAAAAGTACGTGCGAGTGGCGGTATAATACCACAAAAAACATAAAATCTTTGATAATTAATTGATTTAGTTAGGTATTTAGAAGAAAAATTCGTAATTTTGCAACCTGTTTGGAGTAAGTATCAAAAAAGAAAACAAAAAAAAGATAGCAATGTCGAAGATTTGTCAGATTACAGGTAAAAAGGCAATGGTTGGCAACAACGTGTCTCACTCGAAGCATCGCACAAAGCGCAGTTTCGACGTGAACTTGTTCAGCAAGAAGTTCTACTATGTGGAAGAAGGTTGCTGGATTAGCTTGAAAATCAGTGCCGCAGGTTTGCGCCTTATCAATAAAGTGGGTCTTGACGCAGCACTTAAACAAGCTGTTTCTAAGGGCTTCTGTGATTGGAAAGACATTAAAGTTATAGGAGAATAATTATCATGGCAAAGAAAGCTAAGGGTAATAGAGTACAGGTTGTTCTGGAATGCACGGAAATGAAGAACAGCGGCTTGCCTGGAACGAGCCGTTACGTTACCACCAAGAACAGGAAGAACACGCCTGAACGTATGGAACTAATGAAGTATAATCCAATCATGAAGAAGATGACGCTTCATAAGGAGATTAAATAACGCTTAATTATAGAAGACAATGGCAAAGAAAGTAGTTGCAACCCTTCGTGACGGTTCAAAGGACGGACGTGCTTATACCAAGGTTATCAAAATGGTTAAGAGCCCGAAAACCGGCGCATACATCTTCGATGAGAAGATGGTTCCTAACGAAGCAGTAAAGGACTTTTTCAAGAATTAAACCGCTTTCGACATACGTTGAAAGTATCGCATCATATAAAAGGGAGAACGTTTTGGCGTTCTCCCTTTTTTGATGGGGTGGAGCGGGCAGCCCAAGTTGGCGCTCGTTTGGCATGCAAGGCTGAATAAACGCCTCTTTAATAGGGTTAGGATTTGCCCTCCAAACTCATTCTTGTTTGATTGTTATGCTAGCTCTGCATCTGATTTCCGCTGTTTCTGGTATGCGCTTAGATGGGTTGAAACAGCTTTCTAAGTGCGTGGAATAATAAGGAGAGCAGGCTTGGGTTAGCGTTTTTCAAGCGTGATAAGTATATCAGGTTTCAATTAAAGGTTTGCTTTTTCATGTAGGCAGTTATCAAAAGCGATGTTAAGTTGTCGCTATAAACTCGCCCCCACAAGCGTCATATCGACGTTTGTGGGGGCGTAGTTGTTGTGTGCGTAGGGCTAGTTTGTCTTAACAGCCACCACACTTGTTAGGTCGGGGTCGAGATAAAAGGTTTGTTTATACGGCTTTTTCTCGCCCTTCTCGTCTTTTGTTTCGAGCGTTACGCGAATCATAAGCAAAGTCTTGGTGTTCGCGGGACGTTGCCCAAACTTGGTATCGGGCTTATACAAGCCACCATTCTTTACGTCGGCTTGCAACGCATTTATGGTAGAGTTGTCCACCCGGTCGGTAGAATCTAGTTTACCAACATCAGTAATCGACACCGACGACAGCTGTGCATGCTCGTCGATAAAGCTTTCAACCAGCTTTTTGGCCGAATGACGTTTGCCGCAACCAACGCTGGCGAGGGCCAAAAAGCCCGCGGCAAGAAACAAAAAGACGTGTTTATTTTTCATTATTATTTAGCTGGAACGTTTTTGAGAATATCTAGCAAGTGGTCCCAAACCATTTGTACGGTGGGGATAAGCAGGCGTTCGTCGGGCGTATGCACATCGCGCAACGTTGGTCCAAACGAAACCATGTCCATACCAGGATAGCTCGTGGCAAACTGTCCGCACTCCAATCCGGCGTGAATACCACGCACAATGGGTTCTTTATTAAACAGGCGCTTGTACGATTCGATGGCCACCTTGGTTAATTCGCTATTCGGGTTCATCTGCCAAGCAGGGTAGCCGTCGGTTTGTTCCACTTCGGCACCAGCCAATTTCAACACGGCACCAACGGCGTTGCATTGGTTGGTGAGGTTGCTCATCACGTTACTGCGTTGCGAGGCAAGCAGGTCTACCATGTTGTCGGTGGTTTTCACAACGGCGATGTTGCTCGAAGTTTCTACCATTCCGCCCAAAGCTGGGTCTTGGCAAATGGCAAACACACCATTGGTTATGCCCTGCAAAGCCATGATAATGCGGCGGCTAACGTCGACAGGCATCACCTTTTCTGCATTGGCACTTTCCATAGCAAACTCCATTGCGGTATCGGTAACGTAGAATTCATCGGCCACTTCATGTGCAAAGACGTTCCAATCGGCGCGCACGTTCTCCTTCACATCGTTGGGAACGGCCATCACAACGCGTCCGTCGCGTGGTATGGCATTGTGCAACTTGCCCGAATTGAAACTGGCCAAGCGCACATCATACTTTTCTTGCTCCAAGTAAACAAATCGAGCAAGCAGCTTAATGGCGTTGGCGCGTTTCTTGTTAATGTCGTCGCCAGAGTGTCCGCCCGTAAGTCCCTTTACCGAAATCTGCAAGAAGAAATAGTCTTTGGGAGCCTCTTCTTTTTCGAAATGGAATACGGCATGCGTGCTGCGACCGCCTGCACACGATACGAAGATCTCCCCTTCATCTTCCGAGTCGAGGTTGATGAGCCAGTCGCCTGTCATAAATCCGGGCTCCATACCCGATGCGCCCGTCATTTGTGTTTCTTCATCGCTGGTGAAAACACATTCCAATGGGCCGTGTTCTATGTCGTTGCTTTCGAGTACCGCCAGTTGCATGGCCACGCCAATGCCATCGTCGGCACCAAGCGTCGTACCCTTAGCCTTCATCCAATCGCCGTCTACATAAGTCTGGATGGCATCCGTGTTAAAGTCGAACTCTACGTCAACCAGCTTGTCGCACACCATATCAGTATGGCTTTGCAGTATAACCACCTTTCTGTTTTCGTAGCCAGGTGTAGCGGGTTTACGTATAATTACGTTGTTCACAGCATCAACTTTTACGTCTAATCCGTGCTTTTTAGCGAACTCTTTAAGGTATTCAACCATTTTCTCCTCGTGTTTAGAGGGGCGTGGTATTTGATTGATTTGTTTGAACTGGTCGAAGACACAGCTCGGAGATAAATTACTTTTATTCATATTTTGGTTTCTTTTTGAGTGATTTCGTAAATTATTAATTATCTTTGCAGCGTTTGAACACGGCACTTACCGATTGCAAAAATAAACAAAATGACAGAAACTTTGGCTTTATCCCTGTTAATAATTGCTATTGCAGTGGCATTATTATGTGTAAAGATGATTTTCAGAAAGAACGGAACGTTCTCTTCGCAACATATTCACGACAACCCTGGCCTAAGAAAGCAGGGCATACATTGCGTGATAGACCAAGATAAGGAGGCTAGAAGAGCGGCGCCAACAGCCGTGAACGAGCGTAGTGGCAATGCTGCAAGAAACGTTGAAACCGCCTTTTAACCATTTGGCACAAGAGAAAATGCTTAGTAAAAAGAAACAACAACAAAAATATAATTAAATGAACAAGAAGAACATTTTTGGTACGTTGGCATTGGCCGCAATGACCACGCTGGCTTTTACGGCCTGTAACAAACAGAACTCGCAGGCCGAAAACAAGAGCGAATCGAACACTAAGGCTGCTCCCACCAGCTTGCAAATTGCGTATGTGGAGGTTGATTCTATCATGAGCCAATACAAATTCTGCAAGGATTATTCGCTCATTCTGCAAAAGAAGGGCCAAAACATCCAAAGCACATTGGCCTCTAAGCAGCAGGCTTTGCAGGCAGCGGCAGCC
>ERZ773087.1503-NODE-1503-length-14526-cov-30.329072_pt1 | contig 14526 bp, 14 predicted proteins | sample MGYA00511375_ERZ773087 | MGnify/ENA primary metagenome ERZ773087 (study PRJEB29015, sample SAMEA2737995) | human oral metagenome | biome: human oral; feature: human-associated habitat; material: dental | place: China | collected 2063 ...
ACAAAGATAGGAAACAAAACATATCGGAAAAAGACGGCGAATATTGGATGCTTACGAAGAAACGAATTTACAGGGTACGGACACAGTACATTTTCGAGGGTGTGTTTGAAGTCCTTGCCGAAAGCAAGGAGGATGCACGGCGGAAAGTTCTGCAAGATTGCGGGTTGGTAATGGGCGGAAGCATTCACAGCACCTTGCCCGATGAAGAGATTAACTGGGCATTTTCTACACACCCCGAAGTAAAGACCAAGCGAATAACCATTCAAAAGGAGTAAACGGCAGCGTATAAACGGACGGCATATCCACCGCCCGCTCCTTTCTTTCGTGAGCAGAGAAAAGGCGGAAAAGAAAGGAGCAAAGAAACCATAAGTCTTAATTCTGCGAATGGTACAAAGAAATTATATGTTCTTTCTCATATTAATTATATATTACTATTATTATCGTCTAAACCCATATTTCTGTTCACGTTTTTCAAAAGCAATACGCCCTCCTTCCAAAATATCACAGATATGTTCACGAATTCCCTGTGAAGATAAGATGAAGTCGTCATTCTCATCCTTTTGTTTCGTATCTTCCAAAGCACCATTGATATATTGGAATTTTACTCTATCCACGTTTTTATTATTTACCCCTTCTTGATTAGCGACAATAATATTTTCAGCGTCTGCACTTACGACGACATTAGAGTTATGAGAAACCAAAATTATTTGTCTTTCCTTTTTCTTTTCTTTGATATATGTAACTAATTCATTGTAAATCGCTCGATTATCCAAACTATCTTCTGGCTGGTCAATAAGTATAGGACATTTCTTATCACTGAAATCTAATAGCAATTTTAGTATTACAAAAGCCTGTTTGCCTTCAGACATTTGTGTAAAATCATCTCCTTGGTATGACAAACAGAAATTAAGGCTATACCAATTATGAGTAAAGAATTCCATCGCAACATCCCTTGACTCATTACAATTTTTAAGTACGACACCTCCTGAAAGAAGTTCCTTGAGGAAGCCTGAAATATGTTCCTTGTTGTTCTCTTTGTATTTCTCTAATAATTCTTGCACGTAATTTTGACGTTCATGGCCTCGTTGGTTTAGTCTCCTCTGTAAAAATTCTTGCATTTCAAACTCGTGAAAATTAGTTGTAACACTAATGCCAAGTTCTCCATGAGAAATTTTTAAGGTATGACAAATATCATTGGCTCTTTCCTTGTAGGAAAAATGAGCATCAACAACAATTTGCAAGATTCTTGCCTGATGGCTAGTTATTTGTTGCAATTGCTGCTCCTGCTTATTAATATCAGTGAGTTTTTGTTCTTCTTCTTTTATCTTATTGTTGACATCTCTCAACTCTTTGTTGTCTTCAATTACACGTAGCCCCTTCTTATAAATATTCTCTTTCTCTATATTTTGAACCTCGGAACTTAGTTTTGCTTTCGCGCGTCGTGTTACTTCCATTAAGTCGCGAATGCTTCTCTTCCACTCATCATCATATTTTTGTCGCAAAGTATTAAAGTGTTGTTCTATATCAGCCTGATTTGTTGCAAAGGATAGTTGAACAGATGGTTATTCGTCCGCAAAGGAGGAAGTAAATGGTGTTTCATTCGACAATTTTTCTAAGAGAGAACTATCGTTTTCTGCATCAACTATAAGTTTTCTCTTTTCCTGCACTTGACATATCTGCTTTTCAAATATTGCCCTTTCTTCGGCCGTCATTAAACTATTTTTCTGCAATTCTAAAGCCTTTGATTTGAGCAACTTTAATTGTTCTTCGACACCAGCTTTATTTCCTTTCTCTAACAAATCCTTTTTTATGATATTAATATTATCTTGATCCTTAAAAAGAAGATAAATGTTGTCTCTAATTCTTTTCGATATGTCTTCTGTCTCAATTTTATAGTTACTTAGTAACTCCCCCTCCCTTTTACTCCTTATGACACTTTTTACAAGTTCATTAGTTTTTTCAGGTTCAGAAGCAATCCTATGCATATAGCTTTGCTCAAAGTATTCAATCTCATGCCCGGCGGTTTCACCTCCATCTTGCCACTGAATGGAAACGCCATTAAGATGTTTTCTTATAAAATCCATTTCTGGGACATCCGTGCTACCATGTTTTGCAGCAATAGCCTTAAGTAGCGAGGATTTTCCAGTGGAACGTCCTCCTACAATCGTATTCAAATTAGGATTCAGAGGGATTTCTCCCTGCCAAAAACCTTCCTCATCTAATTTTATGCGATCAATAACCTTATAGATATCTTTCTCATCAGGCTTGCTTGTTTGTATTTTCACTCGCTCTTCTGGCTCAAACAGAATTTGTTTTAAACCTTCAAATGTAGTATTCGCCTTAATCCACAGGTTTTCCTTTCGTTTATATTCCTTGCTGTTATGATTATCCGAGCAGATAATAATTGGCAAAGAAAACTTGATAGAAGGGAACACCTTTGACTTATAAATATCAACATCTTCTACTTTACCAACTTCAAGTAAAGGATGATACGTGGATAGTAATTCTTGCTTTAATTCTTGTTTTACTAAAAGATTGTTCTTGATTCCTTCAATAGAATTTGACTTATTACCAGCGTGTATTGTAACAATACCACCTAACTCATCAGTTATCAGATTGCATGTTTCCCTAAAAGGACACGAAATTCGCTCTTGTCCTTTCTTGTCGACTTCTGCAGGGGTTAGTCTACATTGCCCCTGGATCTTTGTCCAGATTGTTGTTAAGTCCGCTGTTTCGGGAAAAATACCGATAAAATGTATAGCTTCACTACCTCCAAGTTCTGAACAGAATTCAATTCCAGGAAGAACTACTATATTTTTTTCTTTTCCTAATTCTTGTAATTTTTGTATTCGATCTATATCAATAATATGATGATCTGTTATAGCAACAACAGATATATTGTTGCTATCCAAGACATTTATAATATCCTCATTAGTTACATTCTTATCTTTATAGTCATAAGACGACGGAGTATGAAAATGCAAGTCCCAAATTCGCCATTCTGATCCCCTGTTCATATTTTATGAATTTAAATTTAGCTACAAAGTTAAATATTTATAATAGAATAGACGAATAAAGCGACAAGAAAACACCCCTTGCGGAGCACAAAGATGTCGCAAGAGGTGTATTTGACAATCAGGGCATATAGAGCAGGGCAAACTCCACACGCCGCCGTTTGAGCAATCCAGGCAGCACCTTACCTTTATAGCGACAGAAAGAGAGGTATTCGGGCAGGATATTTCTGTCGCCCCGTTCGAGTTTCCGTATCAGCCGGCTTTTAGGGCGATTTCTGCCACCGAGCAGTGTGCCTGTGCCTACATTGTAAGAAAGTACAGTCAGGAGCAGAGCATCCTTGCCGAAGCGGCGAAAGAGGGCGTATCGGCTGAGCAGGTCGGCACGTAGGAGCGAGTCCGCCTGTCGTTCGGTCATATCCGCCGTAAACTGCTCTCCTTTCAGCAGTCGGTGACCGTAACCGACATACGGATACCGACCGCGCCCATGCCAACCCTCGAAGAATTTCACGCAGCGCACAGCACGTTCGAAGCGTGAAAGCGGTTGACGTGGCTGTGCAGGCAAGGAAAGAGCAGTGAGTACAAGCAGACACAAACAAAATATCCGCCTAACGCCTGCCGCCAAAATGCCTTTCATCCTCTTTTGACGAAGTGTCCTGCCCACCACTCTCGTCCTTTTTCGTGTCGTTGTTGAAACTAAGTTCCAGCTCCTGTACCTGCCCGTCGGAATTCTCCACCGTTACCGTGAGTTTCTGCGCATCGGTGGTGGCGGAGGTGTAATAGAGGCGGAACACCTCGCGTTTAAGCGGATAACGGTCGTTAGGCTTAAAGACCGTGCCGTCATCCATGCGCAACACACCTGTACCATCGTATTGGAAATACCTGATACTGTAGCACGTGTCAGCAAACCGCCCCTGCCGCACGAGCGTGCAGCGTATCTCAACGGTCTGCCCTTTTGTTATCCTACCCGGTATGGGCATCGTTTCTAACTTGAACGGATATGCCGTTTGAATATCCAACTCGTTATCACAAGCAGATAGACAAAACCCAGCAAGGGTAAGCACTCCCATTACCCAAATCATATTAAAAATTTTCTTTTTCATTTGTTCGTTATTTTTTATCGTTATACATTCATTCCTGCCCGCCAAGAGAGCAGGTACTCATTCAAATCCTTATGGTCGGCATACAGAGAGGAACAGTCAACGACTTTATCCCCGAAGTTTACCCTCAACCTATCAAAAGTCCTTCGCCCTGCCTCGTCGTTGTCGAGATAGCATTCAATCCTCTGATAGTCGCCAAGCACTTGCAAAGCTTTCTCCACGTTGGAAACGGAATTAAGCACAAGCCAATCCGAAGCGATGATGCCGAGTTGCATAGCCGAGAGGTAATCCACGAAACCCTCGAATACGGCACACACGTCTGCACCGCTACGTTTCAGTGAAATATCCTTGGGTGGTATGCATCCCTTGAAGAAGCGGTTACGCAGTTCCATCCCTCCGCTCCTATTACGGAGACCGACAGCATAATATCGTTTGCCATGTACACGGTACCTCAGTTCTTCACAGTTGGATATGGCAACATGAGCATCGATGCCCCGTTCTTCCAGATAGCCCAGCAATTTGCTGTCCTGCAAGGAACGCACCCAAATATCTTCAAAAGCAGGCTCTCTTTCTTTGTTCCTTGGCGATTGCGTCATAACAGGACGCGGACATGCCCTGCTCCTTGCGATGAAAGCCGCCCGCAAAAGAAAATCCTCACTCCCGATGAATGCTCCTGCCAAGTCGAAGATGTCCCCACCTTTGCCCGTTCCAAAGTCGAACCAGACATTCTTGGTGGTATCGACCTTGAAGGAGGGCGTCCGTTCCGTGCGGTACGGAGCGGAATACCACAAGACTTGTCCTCGCTGTTTAGCCGGACGAACCCCCATCGCGTTCAGGAAGTCCGCAATGGGGATTTCTCTCATTCGTCGTGCGTCCATCGTCAGTCCATCATGATTTTCAGTCCGACACCGTACTGTGCATGAAAATGCCCCGTAGCACCTCCCCACAGACAACGTTCCCTGCCGTAGAGCAGCAACACCAATCTGTCCGTCAGATAGGTCTCCGCCTGCAAGGTGATTGCCCCACCATAGACAAAACCGTCTTTATTGCGTATCGTAGAGCCGTCGAAGAGCAGTTTCTTGCCGCCATTGACCGTCTCATAGCCTGCCAAGGCGGAAACACCCGCCGACAGGAAAAAGGTCTTGCTGACGTCCGAAAGCACGTCACAGAAGAAACCTCCCTCACCCGTGAACTGCTCCACGGGAATGCGGCTTTCGCGATAGGGATGGTATCTGCGGAGATATTCCGCTCCGAACACCCATTGATGGCCGCCTTTGGTATAGGTGGCAAGCGAAGCCCCGAACGAATAGCCTGCGTTGTTACTTGCAGACTTGGCATAAAAACCGTCTGCCATGCCAGCCGTGAGGCGTATGCCTTTCATTCCGGGCAGACAGCGTTGGGCGTGTGCCTGCCCCCGAAAAAGGGCAAGCGACACGACAAAGAGGAAAAATGCAAGCTTTCTCATCATTACTTCACTTCAAGTTCGCTGATTTCCCTTGCACGCACAAGGTCTTCGTTCTCAATGGTGAACGATTGATGCCTGCCGCCGTTCTTCTCGCACAGCTCCACGACAAGTTGCTTGCCGTCGGGGATGGTGAACTTCGACATGGCAAAGACCGTGCGCTCATTCTTGCCGCCCGGCACGCAGGTAACATAGTTCTGCGCCCGCAGCGGAAGCACGACCTGCTCCTGCACGGCCGTGCGTTTGGCCACCTTCTTATCCACGATTTTCCACGTCATGTAATCCACGTCGAAGGGAATGTGGCTTTGGTTCCTGATTTCGGTGTGGAAGTATATCAATCCGCCGTACGTGTAGATGCCCTTGAGCAGGTATTGCACGCCGAAACGCTTGCAGCCGATGTGCTTGACTGTTCGTCTGTCCTGCCTGTAAATGGACTTCATGATGAGCCGCACGAGCATCGGGCTCTCGCTGCCCAGCTCGTTAAGGTACACCTCCTGCGCATTGTTCGGACGGTTCGCACTTTCACCGTCGTGGATGATGTCCGCCATTTCCACATTGAGTAGCAGCGGCTCGTCGGCATAGCGCACGTTAAAAGTGTAGAAGCAGCCGTCCTCGGTGATGACGCTCATGTTCGTCTCCCCCTGAAAGCCCTTGACAGTAGATTTTACGCGGATGACATTCTCCGCTCCGTCCGCCTTACCGGCGATGAGGTCGGGCGAGCCGAGGTCTACATAGCGCACTTCTGCGGGAAAAAGGATGTGCACCGTTTTCCCGTAGGTCACTTCCAACCCGTGGGGCGGTATCATCCGCTCGAAGGTCAGCTGCCGCGTCAGTCCGTCATACGGTGCAGCGGCGGCAACGCCCACCGGTTTCACCTGTTTGATACCCTGTTGCTGTGCATTCGCACATGCCACGCCCATGAAGAGGGCGAGGACAAATAACATTTTCTTCATTTTACTGTTGGATTTAGTTGGTAATAAAAACATTGTTGATTAATCTTTCTTTTGGAAAAGCAGCACGCGGTAGCCCGCCTTGAGATGCACCTTGACGGCGCGCACCTTTTTGGCGAAGTACTGCGACGTGCCTTGCAGCAGCCCCTTGCCCACGTCGGCGGCGAGCTGCGCCCCCGCATCGGTGGAGATGTTCACGCTGCTGCCTGCGGCGGTGCCCATGTTGGCGGCAATCTCCTTGGCGGCACTGCGCTCCATCGAGTTGGGAATAAAGATGCCTTCCTGCCCGTCGGTATCGTAGACCGAGAGAGCCGTGGGGATGAGCGTACCGCCGTATTCGAGCGTCTCGATGACGATGGTGAGCCGTTCACCCTGTATCTTGGCCGCGCCCGTTATAAGGGCGTTCTTCGGCAGGATACGTTCGCCCGCCGCCATCGGTTCCGAGAGCCGCAGGCGCACCGCCTGTCCGTCGCTGACGGTCTGGTTGCCGTAGACGGTGGCGGCGATGGTGTTCTTCTCCGCCGCAGCCTGCACACCTACTGCCGTCTGAAAGCCGTAGTTACGTTGTTGAGAGTGGGCAGTAATAAAAGCTTCGTCCGTCATAGGCTGCCCGAGCGCAGATACCACCTGCCGCGCCACCCGCTTGACGGGTGTCACCACGGTTTTCCTGTGTACGCCTGCCGAGGCAGCCGCTTGCAGCGTGTCGCCCGTGGCAGCCTTGCCGAAAGGAGCAGAGCCACCCGAAGCGGGCATGTACTTTGCCGCCAGCCGGTAGGATTTTTCCAAGAGCGCCTCCTGCTCGTCCATCGCGGAGGAACGGCTGCTTTGCGTATTCAGACGCTCTTCCAGCTCGTGCAGGCGGACTTTGAGTTCTTCCTTTTCCGTATCCTGCCTCGGCTGCTCGTGCTCGTAAAAACCGCCCAGCGTGGTGTTGAGGTCGTGGTAGGCACCCAGTGAAGAGCGTACGGAGGAAGTACTGCCCTGCGCGTTGTCCTGCGGGGCGGGTTGCCCGCCCGTGCCGAAATCATCGATTGCGGTATGGGCTGTACTCGTATTATCCGAGATGAAGAGCGATCCGAGGTCTTGCAGATCACGGTTGCGCTGCTGCTGGCGTTGCTCCATCTCTGCCGCCTCATAGGCTTTCCGCTTGTCAGCGATGATGCCTGTGCTGTCAGCAGCAGGCATCTCTATGTTGAAGCCCTTGCCCGTGTCTTCCTTTGTCTTGTCGGCGGACGAGGGCGCGAAGATGAGCCACATCGAGCCGGCGAAGAGCAGCACCATGAGCGGATAGACGAGCAGTTTCATCCTCCGCTGCCGCTCGGCTTCGGTGAGCGGCCGTTTTTGTTTTTCTTTACTTGTCTGTATCATTATCGTTTTTGTTTGAACGTTTGAATATGTTTGATTTCCATGTGCTCACCGCCACCATGCAGCAGACCATAGACTGATTTGCCGACGGTATAGAGCGAGAGCAGGGCGAAGAGGACGAGCATCGTCAGGACGATGCGCCGCCGCGTCCGCTCGGACAGGCTGTCGTGGTAAGCCTGCAACCGCCGTAAAGCACGTTTACGGAAGTCGTAGGCTTTCCACAATGCCCGCCATAGTGCCTTGCTGGTCTTTTTCCTTTTCATCGCTTCACGGTTTGAAGGTCCTTGTTTTCGAGAATATTAAAACCCTCGATAGTAAAGCCGTTGGGATTATCGTCCGAACGGGCAGCGTTCAGGAGGCGGCACTCCGTCTTGAGGCTCCGTCGGGTGACGTTGCTCTGACGGATGATGAGCTGTGTAGCATAGGTTACGGCGCGGTAGGGATAGGCGTCGAAGCTGCACACCACGCTGTCCACCCGGAGTGTCTGGTTGATGCCGCCCGCGATGATACGGTTGTAGTACCCTTTCTCGGCGAAGTCGGCATAACAGTCGTAGGCGCTCTTGTCTGCCAAGAGCAGGGCACGGCGGACATTGTGTTCGATGGCGCTCTTGTCGGGTGAGAGGGTGAAGAAGAGTTCGTGGAACCGCCGCACGTGCTCCCGCGCCTCGGCAGGGCGGTTCTGCGACAAGTCCTGCGAGAGGGCGAGCATCAGGCTCTTGCCCCCGTCCAATACGTAAATCTTCTCGCGCTGCCGCTCGGCAAACCGGTAGGAACTCCACAGCGTGTAGCCCACGATGGCCGTGCACAGGCAGAGGAAGATGATGCCGAACAGGCGTATCTGCCTGAACGAGCTTTCGATGTTCTTTAGAGATTTGAATTCCATTATTCTATTCGTTTCTATCTTTTTTGTTTTACGATTTCATGCGCTGGTAAGCGGACTTGATGAGATGTCCCGCACGCCCGGCGGCGTTGCCCGCCACGGCTCCCGCTGCACCTGCCGCACGTTTGCCGGCAAGGCTCGCCATGTTGTTGATGCTGCGGTTGTAGCTGCCCATGCCGCCCGCCTGAATGATCCAGCCCGAGACGGTGGGGATGGTGAAGTACCCCACGATGCCGATGACGAGGAAGACGATGTACACCCCGTTGCTCGCGTCGATGGAGAAGGCGGGGTTGTTCTGCAACTCGGTGATGTCGTTCTGTAGCATCAGAATCTGTATCCGAGCAAGGATGGTGCTGAACAGGTCGGACACGGGCAGCCAGAGGTACACCTGCACGTAGCGGCAAATCCACTGTGTGAGCGTGGACTGAAAGCCGTCCCACACGGAGATGGCGAAGGCAATCGGCCCGAGTATCGCCAGCACGACGAGGAAGAACGTGCGCAGGGTGTCGATGATGAGTGCGGCAGCTTCGAAGAGCAGCTCCATGATGCTGCGGAAGAAGTCGCGCACCTTCTTTTCGAGGTTGTAGGCACCCCGTTCGAGGTACATTCCCGTCATCGTGGCCAAGTCGGCGGGCGAGAACCCCAGCTCCTCGATCTGCTTGTCGAACGCCTCGTCGCTCACCAAGTAGGCGGTCTCGGGGTTGCGCGCCATCGCCTCGTATTCCAGCCGGTCTTTCTGCTCGCGGTACTTCTTCATGTCGAAGGTCTGCTCCTGCAACATCCCGTTGGTGCCCTTGACGATGGGACTCATCACGCCGTTAAGCGTGCCGAGCACCACCGTAGGGAAGAACATGATGCACAGCCCGATGACGAACGGGCGGAGCATCGGAAAGACGTCGATGGGCTCGGCACGGGCGAGCGACTGCCACACGCGGTAAGCCACGTAGAAGAGCGCACCCAGACCGGCGATGCCCTTCGCCACGCCCGCCATGTCGGCACACAGCGGCATCATCTCCTCGTAAAGCGAACGGAGGATTTCGTGAAGGTTGTCGAAGTTCATGGCCTACCAGTATCTTTGGTTCGCATTGCCGTAGAGCGCCATCACGCGGTCGAGGTCGTTCCTCTTCTTGGCGCGCAGGTAGCTCACGGAGATGTTCTTGTTGGTGTAGTAATTCACGAGGTTGCGGTAGTTCTTCATCCGCATGTAGCAGCGGTCTACCACGTCCATTCTGTCCTTGTCGGTCATCGAGAGCGTGGTGATGTTCACCACCTGCTTGAGTTCCTTGAGCACGTCGTTGCTCTCTTCGAGGAGCTTGGTGTAGCCGAAGGCGATGGCGCTGAGCTCGGCGGGCGAGAAGTTGCTGTCGTGCAGCATCCGGCGGTAGCTGTTCACGTAGACGTCGGTAATCTCACCCACCATGAGAATGGTCTTGCGCACCTTCTGGGCGTCCTTGATGAGACCATTCACCGATTTGAGAGCGTCGTAGTATTTCTTGCCCTGCTCGTAAATCTTCACGGTCTCCCGAAAGTTCTTGACCATGTTCTGCGCCGTGGTCGTGGTCTGTGCGATGTTCTTCCCGGCGTTGATGATGCTCTGCGCGATGTTGGAGGGGTCGATGACCGCCCACTGCGCGCTTGCCCTGCCCGCAAAGAGCAGGCAAAGGGCGATGATGGTAAATACTCTTGTTTTCATTTCTTTGTTGATGTTGATGTGAATACTAAATATGCTGTCTCTTGACTAAGATAAGGATGTGTCAGCCTCGCATACGTGAACAAAGCAGCTTATACACCTTTGTATAATCGGTTATACAGACTTGTACAGCTCATTATACACGTTTGTATAATTCATTGGACACGTCTGTCCAATAAGCTGGACAAGTTAGTCCAACCGTTTGGACACGTTTGTCTAATTGATTGGACAAGTTAGTCCAACCGTTTGGACACGTTTGTCTAATTGATTAGATACGTTTGTCCAATTGCTTATCCACGTTTGGCTAAACCGATACATCCAATGCTATGTTCGACGGGATTAGCCGCTCCGTGCCGTCCGCCTTCGCTCGGCCAGCTCCCGGATGGCTTTCTCGATGTCGCCGCCGTACTGCTCCGCCAGTGCGCGTACCTCCACCTTCTCGGTCTCCTCGGTGGTGTAGGCGAGGTATTCCTCGGGACTTACCTCCGTGGCGTAGACGGCACTCTGCACGCCGCCAAGCCCGATCCACACCTCCTTGTAGAGCCGCCCCGGGTGGTTGGCCATGTTGATGGAGAGAATCTGACCGCGTTCCTTGTCGGTGAGCCCCAAGAGCGCCTGTATCTGGTCGAACTTGTTCATGTACTTGCGCTGGTCGAGCAGTATCTTGCAGTCGGAATTGTTGATGATGCTCTCCTTGACCACGGGCGAAGAGATGATGTCGTCCACCTCCTGCGTCACCACGATGGCTTCGCCGAAGTATTTTCTCACCGTCTTATACATGTAGCGCAGGTATTCGGCCATGTTCGCCGAGGAGAGTGCCTTCCACGCCTCTTCCACGATGAGCTGCTTGCGTACGCCTTTGAGCCGCCGCATCTTGCCTATGAAAGCCTCCATGATGATGATGGTCACCACGGGGAAGAGTTCGCGGTTCTCCTTGATGCTGTCGATTTCGAAGACGATGAAGCGCTTGGAGAGCAGGTCAATGTTCTCTGCCGAATTGAGCAGGAAGTCGTAACGTCCGCCGCGGTAATACTGCCGGAGCGTGGTGAGGAAGTTGTCGATGTTGAAGTCGGACTTCTCCACCTTGATGTCGCGTGCCTCCAGCTCCTGCCGGTAGGTGCCTTTCATGTACTCGTAAAAGGTGTTGAAGCAGGGCGTGACGCTCCTGTCGGCGCGTATCAACTCCACATAGGCGGACACGGCGCTGCCCAGCTCGGCGGACTCGGTCTTGGAGACTTCCTGACTCTCGCTCTTCCACAGCGTGAGCAGCAGCGTCTTGATGCTGTCCTTCTTCTCCACGTCGAAGACGTAGTCGTCGGTGTAGAAAGGATTGAACGAGATGGGCTTCTCTTCCGTGTAGGTGAAGTAGACGCCGTCCGCCCCGCCCGTCTTGCGCCGTATCATCTCGCAGAGCCCCTGATAGGAGTTGCCCGTGTCCACGAGTACCACGTGCGTGCCCTGCTCGTAGTACTGGCGCACGAGGTGGTTCATGAAGAACGACTTGCCGCTGCCCGAGGGACCGAGCACGAACTTGTTGCGGTTGGTGATGACACCGCGCTTCATGGGCAGGTCGGAGATGTCCAGATGCAGGGGCTTGCCCGTGAGGCGGTCGACCATCTTGATACCGAAGGGCGAGGGCGAGCTGCGGTAGTTGGTCTCCTCGGTGAAGAGGCACACCGCTTGCTCGGTGAACGTGTAAAAACTCTCCTCGGCGGGGAAGTCGGCACCGTTGCCGGGCATGGCCGCCCAGAAGAGCGTCGGGCAGTCTACGGTGTTGTGGCGCGGCATGCACTCCATGCTCGCCAGCTGGCTGCCCGTGTCGTTCTTGATGTGCCTGAGCTCATCCTCGTCGTCGCTCCATGCCATGACGTTGAAGTGCGCCCTGACGGAGGTCAGCCCGAAGGAGCGTGCCTCGTTGAGGTACTCCTCGATCCAGTCCTGATTGATGGCGTTGCTGCGGCTGTAGCGCGAGAGCGACTGCATGTTCTTGGCGGATTTCTCGAACTTCTGCAAGTTCTCCTCGCTGTTGTCGAGGAAGAGGTACTGGTTGTAGATGTGGTTGCAGGGCAGCAGCAGTCCCACGGGTGCGGCGAACGACAGGCGGCAGTCGGAGCGGTCGGTGGAGAGCCGTTCGTAGCGGATGTCTGTGCCCACCTTGGCGGGCAGGTCGCCCGGCTCGGAGAGAGTGAAGAGGCATAGGCGGTTGTCGCCCACCCGCATCTCGCGCGGCGAGAGGTCGATGTCCTGCAGGCAGGTGTCGCCCTCGGGCAGCAGGGAGAGATACCGCTCGATGATGCCCGCCGTGTCGTCGGTGCCGACAAGCTCCTCGTCGGAGAGCCTCTTCAGCGTGATGAAGCCCGAGTCGTTCATGATGCGCTCGAACTGCTCCGTAGCCTCCAAGAACTTGCCTGCCGTCTCTTTGTCGACTTCCTTGGGCACGATGTGTCCGCGGCAGAGCGTGGAGAAGTTGCTCTCGCGGCGGTTGCGCTCCTTGGTCGTCTTGGTGAGGTAGAGGTAGCAGGCGTGCTTGAGGTACGGGCGTTCGTTGAAGTGCCGCTCGAAGCTGCGGGAAAGGAAGCTCATGTCCTCCTTTTGCAAATCGGGGCGGTAGCTTTCCCTAATGAACCAGTCCTGCTTGTGCACGATGCAGAAGTCGGGCAGCACCTTGACGGCCTTGCACCACGCGGCGTGTATCGCCTCGTACTCCTGCGCCGTGACCGTGTAGAGTTCGGGCAGCGTCACCGCGAAGCAGACCGTCAGGTCGGCATCTTTGGAGATGATGCACCCGCTCTCCACGGCAAGCAGGGGCAGCTTGTTTTCCACCGTGGTGGCTTTAAGAATGTTCCTCATTTTCGTCTTTCTTTTTAAGTTTCTTGTGTCTGATGATACGGGGAAGGGATTTGCGGTGGAGCAGGTAGCGCGGACGGTTGCGGGCGGCACCGAGCTTCATGAGCCCGTGCGCGCCGTACTTGCGGTTCAGGGCGAACGTACCCCACACCAAGGCGGAGGCGGAGACGACCCCGAAACCGATGCAGAACCACTGGTCGATGCCCGTCATGTAGAGGATGACGAACAGGACGAACAGCGTGAGCAATCCCGCCGCGAAGATGAAAAGGTACTGTGCCTTCAGCCCCTTGAACTCGACCGACGCCCCAATCCCCTTGTTGATTGAAAACTCAGCCATTGTTCCTATTCCTTTCGTCGTTTAGAGGAAGAAGGAACGCAGGATGGTGGCCGCCACGATGAGGAAGATGCAGGCACCGAACCAAGAGGCGGCGGTCTTCGAGGTGTCCGGGTCGCCGGACGAGAACTTCGAATAGACTTTCATTCCCCCGATAAGCCCCACCACGGCACCGATGGCGTAGATGAGTTTCGTGGCGGGATCGAAGTACGAGGTCACCATGTTCGTGGCTTGGTTGATACCCGAGAGGCCGTTGCCCTGCGCAAGGGTGGAAGCGGCAGTAAAAAGCAATACTGCCGAGAGAAATAGTTTTTGCTTGTTGTTCATAAAGCTTTGTTTGGTGACGGGCGTGCATGAAAAACGCTCATACGCCGCCCGTCGGGGTTGAATTGAAATTGTCTTACTTAATTTTCTTGTGGATATAGTGGCAGCAGGTGCGCCTTATCCGTAGTCTTTTTCTTTCATTGTTGTTCTTGTTAACGGGTTATACAAAATCGCGGATATCGAAGTCTTCGATGCGCGCGGGCAGGACGAGCGGTTTTGCCTCTGCGGCACGGGTGGTATAGAGGTCGATGACCTCGTTGACCCTGTCGGAGATGCCGGCGAAGCTATCGGTGAGCTTTTGAAAGAGTTCCGTCTCGGCGATGTCCTTGAAGGTCTTGCCGGCGTGGAGCTTTTCTGCTTCGTCCGCTTCGGGCTTCCTCACGGACTTCACCGCCCTGTCAATGTCCTCGAAGCTCGTTCCCCTTGCCGCAGGTGTATCGGGCGCTTCGTCCTCTACGTCTTCGTTTCCGTCTGCAACGTCATTTATCCTGATGTCGGTAAAGGCTTCGTCGAGGCGGTCAGTGGGAACTTGCCGGGAAGGCTTCTCGTCCGTTTCGTCGGCA
>ERZ773087.1504-NODE-1504-length-14521-cov-96.097401_pt1 | contig 14521 bp, 7 predicted proteins | sample MGYA00511375_ERZ773087 | MGnify/ENA primary metagenome ERZ773087 (study PRJEB29015, sample SAMEA2737995) | human oral metagenome | biome: human oral; feature: human-associated habitat; material: dental | place: China | collected 2063 ...
GCATCTGCGCTAGCAAACGCGGATGCCATTTCCTGGCAAAATCCAAGCGCGGCGGCAAATCACCGTGCACTCCCTTGCCTGGATAATAAAAATCTATCGGCATCAACGCAAAGAGATCGGGATCGTAAAACTGCTCGTCCGTTACCTTCAGCCATTGCCGAAGCAAGCGACCGCTCGCATCATTCCACGGCTTTAGCGTTTGCTGAGCAATTCGACCTGGCGCCTGCCCGACCAGTACAATTCGCGAACTTGACGAAGCAGAATACACAGGCAACCAACCTCTATTAGCAAAATCATCATTCATTGGATCGGCTGCAATCTGATCATATAAAAGCGGTTTAGTATGTGACTTCATATATTATTAATAATCTTATCACATCCACTTCATCAGCTTTAGCCTAATTTCTTTTCTCTACCAGCCGAGCAATTCAGTAAAACGCTTCTGTATACTGACACATTCGCCTAATTCAATGCTCGTCACCGGTATGTCGATACCGCATGAAAGCAATAATTCTCGCATTTCGTCCTGCTTATCGCGAGGAACTTCTATGTGTGAAATATTTGCAACGCCTATTCGTTTATCAGCACGTACTTCGTAATGACTCATTGGTTTTTCTAGTTTTAATTGCGAATCAAGACTCTTAACACCAATTAAAATTGGATAATTACCCGAAATATCGCTACCCAGACAGAAGATATCCCACACATCGCGTGCCTGCTTATTCACTTTCTTTCCCCAGGTATTATCGCCATTTTCATCATGCGACAATGTACGCCAAGTTTTCCAACGGCGCAACATTTTGACCCCATCGACCGTAAATAGTCGCGCATAAAACAAGCTGTAGTAATACGACGTCCAAGTCAGAGCGTCGCCATAGCGATTTTTCTCTTTCCAACCAAGACCATGCATGTCAGCATATGATCGCGCCACCATCCGACTCCGGCATAATGAAACCGAGTGTACGATATGTCGATCACTGCCGCCAAAAACTGCGTACACATCACGTGCTGGCTTGAGTCCAGCAGTATCACAAAGGCTTTTCAGGACATCAACTGTGCCGTGCTCGCCATGCTGCCAGCGGCCGGTACCATGCCAAAACTGAGTGCCTTTCGTCAGTTTTTGATATTCGCTCATTTCCGAACTACTAAACTGGCACAGGGGTTTTGTTTTGATAATCCGCTTGAGAGCCATTCTACCTAACAGCTTCTCAGCACTGCGCAACCGAACCTTATGAGTGATTGCCAGTAAAAGATGGTGTGGCAAATACCGCAAGAGCTTTTTGATAAACAATTTTTGATATCCATTATCTCGGGTTCTGGTACGCCGACGTGCAACCATAGTGCTATTTTGCTGCAGCTTTTTCTAAAGCGTCAATCAGCGCCTGCTTTGGTTTCATGCCAATCAGCTCAGCGACTTCCTCGCCATCAGCGATGATCTTCATGTTTGGAATACCTTGAACACGATAGTCCATAGCCAACTGCGCGTTCTCCTGGCTGGCTTCAGTATCAACTTTGACGACATCAAACTCAGTTTCTTCAGCAATTTGATGTAAAATTGGCGCCATCGCTCGACACGGCGGACACCACGGCGCCCAGAAATCAACTAACACAGGCTTGCTGTTTTTCAATACTTTTTCTTCAAATTCTTGTTTTGTTGTAATCTCATATAATGCCATTATTTTCTCCTTTGTTCATATTCTATTATACAGCAGCTACACGCCAAATGAACAAAATCTTATCACATCAACCACTATATGTGCACCTATGGCCGAACTAACATCGCGCTTTCGTTGCATGACGGCAAACGGCAGACCAAACAATAGCGCCAACGCCAGGACGCTACCCAGCGCAAAATTAGCTGTATTAAAATGAAGCAAGACGTGAGGCAATATCATAACGAGATAGCACAAAAAATTATCTAATTTTGACAGTAATCTATCCTTAATGAAATAGATGCACGTAGCAAAGAAAAAGAAGCGGAAAATAATTTCTTCCGAAATACCAGCACGCATGGCGTTTAAGAACCATTCTGGCTTGAGCGAAAAAGCAATATTCCAAGAAATTTTTGCCAGGAGAATATTGACGGTTCCTAGCGCCAATCCTACCAATAGGGCAAGGCAAATTGTTTTTAGTATTTCTTTTTTGTTGACCATTTTACAGAGGACAATTGCATGCTTACTTTTCTTGAGCACACTAACACCTCCAACATACGCAACAGCAGAGCACACTCCCATGAACATACTGGATGGTGCAGCCAGACAGCCTAAAATTACAGCAATGATAACATCAGTTCTAGAAACATTTTTGTTCCTTACGATAAATAAAACTGCCAATAAAACAACAACCAAAAACCACAGGATGTTAAGCTTTTGTGGATTTAGTAACGTTATCGACCACAGCGCCACAAAAAAGAGGTTGATACCGAGCAATACTCGTGTTGAATATCGGTGTAAAACTACAGCACGTTCTTGACTCATGACATAACTATATCATATACTTACCTAACATGTATGAACTTACCAGAGAAGGTGAGTTCCTCTAAATCTAAATCCTCACGTTCGCAATAGTTAACCTACCAGCGAACCACTGAATACAGAAACTAACCAAAGGAGTATTTACGTTGACAAAAGTATCAAACAAAGAAATATTAGGTCTGTTCTGGCGCATATCACGCCCCTATAAACATCGGCGAAATTTGACCATCTTTTTTGCAATCATCACCCTGGCTATAACAATTTTTATCGGCCCACTGATTATTGCTGAATTGCTTAACATCATCCAAAACGGGCAACTAGACAATGCAGAAAAACTATGGAAATTAGTCGCGCTCTACGGCATGAGCGAATTATGGTCAAATGTTATCGGCTGGCGCTTAGTCCTGTACCTCGCATGGACATTTGAAACCGCCCTGCAGCGCGATTTGTATGCACAGTGTTTCAGTAAATTGACTAACCAAACGATGTTTTTTCATGCCAATAAATTTGGTGGCTCACTTGTCAGCCAAACCAATAAATTAAACGGCGCAGTTGAACGTTTTTGGGACACGATCATTTGGTCAATTTTGCCGTTGGTAATTTCCCTGGTTGGCTCGATCATAATTTTGTCAACTCTGCTGTGGCAATACGCCGTATTTCTCCTACTATTCTCAATCATATTTAGCATTGTTGTCTACTTTGGCTCTCGACCGATGGCTAAACTGAACGAAAAAGAAGCCAAAGCCAGCAACAAAGTGAGCGGTCAATTGGCCGACACTGTTTCAAACATTTTGGCAGTAAAATCGTCTGGTGCCGAGGTGCTGGAACAACAACGCTTTGCAAAGACCGTTGCATCATGGCGCGGCGCCAGCCTGGGTACCATGCGCGGGCTCCTAAAAGTCAGCACTGTGTATTCAACCATTAATATAACGATAAAAATTGGCGCTATAGCCTTTGCGATATACGCCACCCAACATAATATCGTATCAGTAGCGGCAGTTTACCTCATCATCACTTACACTGGCAGTGTGGCACATGAATTATGGAATATGAACAGCATTATGCGTAGTTATAACCGTATCCTTGGTGACGCTCACGATATGGTAGAAATTCTTACCACGCCGACGACACTGGTCGATCAAAGTGACGCAAAGCTTGCTGTTACGCGCGGCAGTATCACCATGGATAATGTAACCTTCACTCATGATGAGGGCGCGGGTGATACACTGTTTCATGATTTTTCTCTTCGCATTCAGCCAGGTGAAAAAATTGGCTTGGTTGGGTCGAGTGGCTCTGGTAAAACTACCCTCACCAAATTATTGCTACGATTTGCCGACATTGACTCAGGAGAGATTGCTATTGACGCACAAAATATTGCCGAAGTTACTCAGGCAAGCCTGCGCGAGCAAATCGCCTACGTGCCGCAAGAGCCGCTACTATTTCACCGTTCGGTGCGTGAAAATATCGCTTACGGCCGACCTGACGCGACTGATGCTGAAATTGAAAAAGCTGCCAAGAAAGCTGGCGCCTATGATTTCATCATCAAATTACACGATGGCTTTGACACTATGGTCGGTGAGCGCGGCGTGAAGCTATCAGGTGGGCAACGTCAGCGCATCGCCATCGCCCGAGCAATTTTGAAAGATGCACCAATTCTAATTCTTGATGAAGCAACCTCAGCCTTGGACTCAGAATCAGAAGCGCTAATCCAGCAGTCGCTGGAGACATTGATGAAAAATCGCACTTCAATCGTCATCGCCCACCGTCTGTCGACCATCGCCAAACTGGATCGCATCATTGTTCTAGAAAATGGACGCATCGTCGAAGACGGTTCACACGAGCAGTTGCTTGCCAAAAAACGTGGCGTTTATGCCAAACTGTGGGCACGACAGTCCGGCGGATTTATCGAAGATTAACATAAAAAGCGGCTACATGAGATAGCCGCTTTATTATTGAGCTGTGACAGCTGGTTTAGCGTCGGCGTTTGATGATTATCCAGGCGCCAGTAGCAACGACCGCGATGGAACCGAGAGCGATTACGATGGCGTTACTACCCGTGTCAGCTAGTGCATTTGATGCTTTCTTCGCAATCTTAGCAACTGGGTTGTTGCCGCCACTATTGGCATTTTGGTTACCATTCTGAGTAGCGTCCTCTTCTTCGTAAATACCAACTGGGTCGATGATAGTGCCGTTTGCTATACCGTCACCGTCACCAAAGCCGCCGTCAGTCAAATCATAAGCAATAGTGGTGTATTTGCCATCTGGCGTATTACCAAAGGTAACTCGGCTGGTGATGTCTTGATATACTCGACCATTCATTATCTTACCAATTGTCAGACGGTTCGTGTTAGCATAGCGACGACTTAATCTTAAGGTTACGCGAGCTGTAAAGCCAACCGCAGGAGCTTGGTTGTTACAGTTAATCGTGAAGTCCACTCCTTCGCGAAGCACACGGTTATTGTAACGATCCGGTGTTGAAGCTGTCTGTGCTGTCGCCAAGTTGTAACAAGAGTTTCCAGATGTCTCTACTGTCAAAGAACGGTGATGCGGCTGTGCAACAGTCATCTTATTTCTTGGAGATTGAGGCCCTGGGATGACAATTGCATTCAACCGATTTTCCAGTGCAGTTCTCTTAGCGGTATCCTGTACGTTTGCCACCAAAGCCCTTGCGTCATTTACTGCAGCTTGAGTTTTACTGTGTTCAGCCTGAGCAACTGCTTGTTCAGCGGCTGTCTGGGCGTCTGCTTCTTTCTTCTTGGCGTTGGCAACTGCAGTGTTGAGGTCGCTGGCTGCTTTCTGGATGGCAGTAGCAGTTGGGTTTGGTTGCTTCTCTACTTCTTTGGCTTTGGCGAGAGCTTGCTTGACGGTCGCGTCATTGGTAATGTAGGCCGGTTCTTTTTCGGCGTTGGCGATGGCGGTGCGGAGGGCAGATAGGTCAGGACGAAGGGCGTCAAGTTTTGCTTGTAGAGCTGCTTTGGCAGCGTTGAGTTCGGCAACAGAAGCACCGGCGTTGGCGGCGACCTGCTCTGCTTGGGTAGCTTGTGCAGCTACGGCGTCCTTGGTTTCTTGGGACATACCGGCAGTGGTTGCTGGGTCTTTGGCCTTGGTTATCAGGGCGGAGAGAGCGTTGCGAGCAGCGGTGACGTTAGCGGTTACCTGGTTGAGGCGATCCTGGAAGGCTTGCTTCTTAGCTGGGTCTTGGACGGCAGCTACCTTAGCGTTGGCGCTAGTGACGTCGTCTGGATCCTGGTTGTGTTCAGCCTGAGCAACTGCTTGTTCAGCGGCTGTCTGGGCGTCTGCTTCTTTCTTCTTGGCGTTGGCAACTGCAGTGTTGAGGTCGCTGGCTGCTTTCTGGATGGCAGTAGCAGTTGGGTTTGGTTGCTTCTCTACTTCTTTGGCTTTGGCGAGAGCTTGCTTGACGGTCGCGTCATTGGTAATGTAGGCCGGTTCTTTTTCGGCGTTGGCGATGGCGGTGCGGAGGGCAGATAGGTCAGGCTTTGGCAGTGTTGCAGTCACGTGTAGTGTTCCAGAGAAAGCAAACGGCTTACCATTGATAGTTATTTGCTTATTCCAGTTAGCCTGCAGTGCGTGCGGCTGCCCGTCATATATTGGCGCTGCGACTTTTAATTTACCGCTTACTTCATTGACCAAAGTAGCTGTATTTTCAATAGTAACTGGTGCGCCAGAGGCATCCTTTAATGGTGAGTTAAATACCTCAGACTCAGTAGTCATACTACCTTGCTGGTTTTCTAGCTTCAAAGAGGTGAGGCGATTTAAGCCGGCCAAAGGCTGTGCATTCATGACCGTACTATAGTCTAACCGCAGTTCAGTAAGTTGAGTCATTCGTCCAATTGCAGTAATCTCATCCTCGCTCAATTGTCCCCCAGTCAAGCGCAAAGAGGTCAGAGCTGGAGCACCAACAAGAGATTGAGCATTGACAACTTTAGTCTTTCGACCATAGTCATAGAAAGAAATTTTCTTTAATGAGTTCTTACTACCTGCAAATGTTGATAGGTCTAACGTCTGATTGGTACCGCTCATCGAGATTTGCTCGAGCTTGTTCAGAGACGACAAAGGACTATAGTTCGCAACAACATTTTCCGACAAGTTCACACTACGCAGCTCAGACAAGCCAGCCAGCGGTTGGATATCAGCAACCTTGTTGCCTGACAGCTGTAATGCGCGCAGTTTAGTTAGGCCAGAGAGCGGCTGTAAATTGGTAATTGCGTGATTGCCAAGTGATAGTTCAGTCGCATTTTTAGCGTACTCCAGACCAGTCAAATCCTTAATCCTCTGGTCTTCCGTGATATTGCCAGTATTATCGACATACATGCGATCAATGGTTAGCATTTCTTGAGCAGTAATCGCTTGAGTATCGCTGCGGGCTTTTCCTGATATTTCAGCTAACCTCTTGTTCAACAACTGGCGCAACCTGGCATCAGGGATATTAACACCCTGCGCTGCCGGAGGTTGTGGAGGTGTCGGAGAATTGGTTGAGTCCATGTAGGCATTTACTAAAGCACCTCGGTTTACTGCCACGCCAGGTTTCACGTACTGACCGCTCGGGTCAATTGCCGATGCAACCTCAGCTGACAGTGGCTTACCTGAGCTAATCGCTGGACTGCCTGGCTTCAAGTTGTAGTTACTCTTGCGATAGTCAGTGTTCTGTTCAGCTTCTTTGATGAAGTATGGGTTATTGGCACGTGTACCAAACAGATCAAGAGAATGTGCGTCACGACCATCAATTGACGACCGAACGCGACTGTCCTTGGCGATGTCTTTCACGTTGGCAAACAGAATATCAAGACGATTCGGCACATCCGCTAAGTCCCAGGTCATAATCGTGCCTTCATTTTGCAAACTGCTGCGGTAGTAGGCGTTGTAGTCAAAGCCTTTGAACATGTCATTGGTATAGGTGCCAGGACCAGTATGGTTCGGCCCACCAGTACTTCTGACAGGGTAGGACCAAAGTGGCGCGCCAGTGTCACCAGAAATGACTGCGCGAGAGGAAATGATGTTATTGTACATCTCCAGGCCAGTCAGATTCCAACTCAAACCTTTACCAGCAGACCATGATTCAAGCGATTTACAAATTTGTGGGTTGTGAGCATCTCGCTCATTACAACCGTCCGTACGAGCATCCTCATTTAGCATGATCGGTCGGTTAGTTCGAGAGATGGTGTTGTTGTACACTTTGGAATTTGAACTACTTGAGACGCTAATACCAGCACCCGAGCCTTCAATGATGTTTGACGCGATGATCGTACCGTCTGAAACCTCATCAAAGATCGCGGTAGTTGTGTTGATAAAGAAGTTATTGACGATTTTCGCCTTAATACAACCTTCATCGCACCAGACACCTGCTGTACCATTGCGCACATAATAGTCATTGCCGGTTGAAGCAGGATTCTTTGAGTTATCAACCACATTACCTCGGAACGTAAAGTTCTCAATGTGCGTCACTTTTATCTCAGAAACAGTACACCATGCCAAACAGACTGAACCATTGGTCAGATAATTTGCTGCGTTATTCTCTGTAAAGATGTTATTTTCAAATGTTGTATTGTGTGCACGGTTAGCTCCTGCACCATTACCACCATTTCCGATAAATTTGTTATTAATTATGCGCGCACCTTGTGCATCAGTATTGAAACCGACTGAGGAGCTTTGCGTAAAGATAGAGTCTTGGACGACTGAGCCACGACCATTTACCACGATCATACTGGTCCCAACCTGATCTTCGGCCAAGTCACGATCCCAAGACCAACTCTGTACTGGTGAGTACTGTGCAACATTGATAGCTTTCATCGTGAAATTAGAGCCATCATCAGCCTGACGACCACCAACAGAGAAAGCGCGTGCTCGATTAGTAATCTCTGTAGTACCGCTAGATGGGTCAGAACCAACATAGTATGTCAAATCGTCTTCTGTCCCAACATTAAAGCCTGCGCGATTGTTGGTAGGGTCTTTTAGGGTAGTTGGGTTCTTGTCTTCAACATAGAATTTACCAGGACCAACCTTGTTTTTTGCATCGACTTGTTCCAGTGGTTGATCGTCGATAAACATCTGCTCTGGGTAAGCAGCCATACCTTCTTTGGATGGGTTGGGGTTGACCGTACAAACACGACAGAAATTACGGAATTTACCCGTAGTCTTCCACATGTTGCCCTCTTTAGTCCATCGATCTGCCGATACAATATCGCTACCCTTCATCCAGACTTCAGCATGAGGGGCAGCCTGGAACGTAATATTTTTCTTCGTGACAAAGAAATGAGGCTCTCGGTAAGCACCGCTCTTGGCTACAACCGTTCCTCCATCAGAAACGGCCTGTAAGCCTCGCCTAAAGGTCGCGAACGGTCGCGCTTCGGTACCATTCCCAGAATTGTCATTACCATCTGGCGAAATCCATGCCACATTGGTTGTCGGCACTGGATAATTGGTATCCATCGCTTTATATTTTTTGTGGACACTAGCCGCTTGTGCCATAAATGGATGTGTCAAAACCAACGCAAAAACTATTACAGCTGCGGCTGCCGGTATTGCTAGTTTGGCGACACGTTGATTCCTTCTTGATATACGAAGACGTACCATCCCTATTTTTCTCCCTCTCCTCAGTTTTGTGTATTAAAACTACCTGCCACCAGTGTAGCATGAGCGATTTCATCATGTCAAATTGTCAACTACTGTTTTTTGTCCTATAATGATTATCCATGATGCACGCTTTTGTAGACTTTATTATTCACTTTGGCATTATCGCCGTTTTATTTGTTGTATTCGCCGAGTCAGGTCTATTGTTTGGGTTTATTTTCCCTGGCGATAGCCTGCTATTCACTGCTGGCTATATGGTACAACAACACATTTTGCCAATCGACATTTCGATATTCGTGCTTTTACTTATCATCGCAGCCATTGCCGGAGACTCAGTCGGTTACACCTTCGGTCACAAGGTAGGCCGAAAATTATTTGAGCGAAAGAACTCGCGCTTATTCAAACGTCAATATCTCATCCAAGCTGAGAAGTTTTATGAAAAACATGGTGCCATCACAGTGATTCTGGCGCGATTTGTACCAGTTGTGCGCACATTCGCCCCGATCGTAGCCGGCGCAGGCAAAATGCATTATCGAACCTTCTTATTATTTAATGTTATTGGTGGCATCTTATGGGCGTCATTATTCACCTACCTCGGCTTCTTTGCTGGCAAAGCGCTGACTGAAGCTGGCATCAACGTCGAGGCTGCTGCCCTGATCATCATTTTCCTGTCAGTCTTACCGATGGTTATTCACGCGCTCAAACAAGAATCCACCAAGGCAGCCATCAAAAAACAATTGTCTGTTCTATTTTCAAAGAACAAACAGCCGAAGTCGGCTACTAAAAAGCGCAAATAACATTCTTGCATCTAACGAGGCTGTCTATTTCAACAGCGGCTTGAGGTACTTACCGGTAAATGACTCTGTGTTCTTGGTAATGTCTTCTGGCGTTCCGCTAGCAACCACCGTACCGCCACCCATACCACCTTCTGGGCCCATATCAATGATCCAATCTGCTGACTTGATGACGTCCAAATTGTGCTCAATCACAATCATACTGTTTCCACCTTCAACAAGCTTGTGTAAAATCCCCAACAATCGCTTAACATCAGCCGAATGCAACCCGGTGGTTGGCTCATCCAAAATATACATAGTTTTGCCCGTTGAGCGTTTTGATAACTCAGTCGCTAATTTGATGCGCTGCGCTTCCCCACCAGAAAAGGTAGTTGCCGGCTGACCCAGACGAATATAGCCCAGACCAACCTCCACTAACGTCTCAAGCTTCCGATGAATAGATGGGATACTGTCAAAGAATTCGGCAGCTTGTTCCACCGTCATTTCCAGCACATCAGAGATAGTGCGGTCTTTATAGGTAATTTCTAGCGCCTCACGGTTGTACCGCTTGCCTTTACACTCGTCACACATCACATACACGTCTGGCAAAAAGTGCATTTCAATTTTTATCACGCCATCACCCTGACAATTTTCACAGCGACCACCCTTGACGTTAAAACTAAACCGACCCGCCTTGTAGCCGCGAACATTCGCTTCTGGCGTGGCAGCAAATAATTCGCGAATTGGCGTAAAAATGCCCGTATAGGTGGCTGGGTTTGAGCGCGGCGTGCGACCAATTGGCGACTGGTCGATGACGATGGCTTTGTCTAGCAGCTTAATGCCGTCGATGCGGTCGTGCTTGCCTGGCACCGCTTGAGACCGGTTGAGGCGAGCTGCCAGCTCCCTCGCCACAATGTCATTAACCAAGGTTGACTTACCACTACCAGACACACCAGACACCACCGTCATTAATCCCAAAGGAAACGCCACGTCAATATTTTTCAAATTATTTTCCTGAGCACCACGCACTATGAGCTGCTGATCTTGATTTGGCTTCCTGCGCTTTTTTGGTACTGCAATTTTCTCTGCACCACTCAAGTACCGACCGGTGATGCTGTCTGGATTTTTCGCTACTTCCTCAGGCGCTCCCATGGCGACGATTTGCCCACCCTTTGAGCCAGCCCCTGGCCCCATGTCGACCAAAAAGTCACTTTGACGAATGGTATCTTCATCATGCTCCACTACCAGCACCGTATTACCAAGATCACGCAAGCGCTTCAGAGTATCAATCAATCGATCATTATCTCGCTGATGCAAGCCAATGGACGGCTCATCCAGAACATACAGCACACCCTGCAAACCCGAGCCGATTTGTGTCGCTAGCCGAATGCGCTGCGCCTCACCGCCGCTCAGTGTGTTAGCCGCCCGACCCAGTTCCAGATAGTTCAAGCCAACATTACTCATAAATCCAAGCCGTGCCTTGATCTCCTTTAATATCAGCCGCGCAATCGTCGTTTCCTGTTCCGTCAACTTGAGCTTGTGCGTAAATAAGTCCAACGCATCATCAACGCCCAAGTCACAAACATCAACAATATTGAGCCCGTGAACTGTCACTGCCAAGACTACTGGCTTGAGGCGAGCGCCCTTGCAGACATAGCATGCCCGCTCGCGCATAAATCGTTCAATATCTTTGCGCATAAATTCACTGTCAGTCTCACGGTGCCGGCGCTCTAAGTTCGGGATCACCCCTTCATAGGTTGTGTCATAATGCCGACCACTGCCAAGCTCGATGCGATACTTTTGCGCCCCTGTCCCATACAAAATTGTCTGTTTAGCTTCATCAGACAGTTTCTTAACAGGCGTTCGCACACTAAAGCCATGCGCCTCGGCAACGGCCATGATTTTTTTCATATAGAAATTGTCGACATTGACGCGGTTGTACGGTCTGATGGCTCCTTCAGCGATAGTCAAATTGTCATTAAACACCAGCTCCGGATCAATCTCCATGCGACTACCCAAACCAGTACAGCTTGGACAAGCTCCCTGGGGCGCGTTAAAACTAAACAGTCGTGGTTCCAGCTCAGGAATATCCTCTTCGGGATGATCAACACAGGCATACCGCTGCGAAAACGTTCGCACCTGATCGTCATCGGCGTCCAAAACCTCCACAATCCCCTGACCTAATTCCAAGGCTTGCTCAACGCTTTGAGACAAGCGACCAGTCAATTCACTGTTCAATGCCAAGCGGTCAACCACCAGCTCAATCGAGTGCTTGTAGCTCTTTTGCAGCTCTGGAAATTCGTCCAGGGCATACACCACGCCATCAACCCTAACACGAGCATAACCCAGCCGACGGTACTGCTCAGGGATGTGCGCAAATTCACCCTTTTTATTTTTGACAATTGGCGCCAGCAGTAAAATCCGGTGTCCGTCATACTGTTTGATGATTTCTTGGATGATGGCTTCGGTGGTGCGCCGCGACACTGCTTTGCCACAAATTGGACAGTGCGGCACACCGATGCGCGCAAACAACAGTCGCAAATAGTCGTAAATCTCAGTCACTGTCGCTACCGTTGAGCGTGGATTGCGGCTGGTTGATTTTTGGTCAATCGAAATAGCTGGACTCAAGCCGTCAATGCTGTCAACATCTGGCTTATCCATCGTCCCCAAAAACTGCCGAGCATACGAGTTCAAGCTCTCCATGTAACGACGCTGCCCCTCAGCATAAATTGTGTCAAACGCCAGGCTTGATTTACCTGAACCACTCAGACCAGTGATGACCACAAACTTATCACGCGGCAATTCCACGTTGATGTTTTTCAGATTGTGCTCGCGGGCACCTTTAACTCGAATAACCTCCGGCATAGCCGCTCTATTATACCGGTTTTTTATCTTTTTTTCCAGACATTGCCTAAAAATTGGATTATATATCACCACATATTGCTTATGATTGCAAGTCGAGCTTTTATCTGTTACAGTTACTATATATGCGAAGGCTGAGTGTTTACTTACTACTACTTGTTGGTGTGGTTTTCATCACACCAGTGCTATTTGACCAGCTTTGCATGTTCGTGTTTCTTGGCAAGCTTCCGTTTCTGAACGTTAATTTGTCAGCTACCTCCATGATCATTTTCTGGCTCGCCCTTGTGCCAATCTACCGCATTTTGCGAGCAGCCATTCCGGTATCATTTGACGATATCAAAGAACTCATCCAATACATTTCCCGAAAACACATAAACAACAGCGTGTTGTATCAAGACCATGACCTAACCTTGTTGTTTATCTATCTGGCGCATGAAGCCAAGAAGACCGAAATCAGCGAGCCAAACGCCCACGTAAGCGCCCAAAAGCTCGCTCCATCTTTAACCTAAACGATAGGCAGCACCGCTTCTGCCCACAACTGTAGTTCCTGTAAAATGAACTGCTGTTCGTCGGTCGCTGTCGGCGCCAAACGCTGCAAGGCTGCCATGAATTGTGGTAGTTGTGCCTGCAGGTATTGGGCCCGCCATGCTTCCCACTGCGCCAGATCATCTTCGCTGAGTGACCGCGGAAAGTTACGGGCTTTGTAGTGCAGCAGTAGTGGCGCCAACCGTTCGTCCTGAAACTCTGGATGAAAATCCGCCAGTTCACGCTCATCAGCATTGCGCACCGCTTCCACTCGCAAGCGATCACGGTCATTCAAAAAGCCGTCATATAATTGTGCTTCTGGATCGGGCAGTTTTTTGAAGGCTGGCTTGTTTTCAAAAATACTGCGCAGTTTTTTGGCAAAATCTGGGTTGTCCAGCAGTATATTTTGGTGCTTTTGCACCGTCTCTAGATCAAGTGAGATCTTCTGCCAGCCATCGCCTTGCTCCAGCACGCCCAGCGGCGCCACCGCCGGACAACGATTGTATTGTAATTCTTTGACCGGTAATTTGACGAAATCCTCAGCTTGCCGCTCCTCCCACGAAGCAAAGATTTTTGCCGACAATTCCTCTGTGTTCAGCCCAACAAACGGCGTCGGGTCATAACGCAGATCATAGACAACCACGCCGCCGTTTCGACTGGTTGTCAGCGGAAAGGCCACCGTAGTTTTAGCAAACTCTTTGTCGTAGCGCCCGCTAGCATAGACAAATGGTTTTTTGTCGTCCACGTTGACCAGCTGCTGGACTGATTTTTTGTCACGCATTTTCAGCAAGTAATCATACAGCTGCGGCTGTTTTTGCTTGATCAATTTCGTCACGGCAATCAGCGCCGTCACGTCCGCCAAGGCATCATGGGCATTCTCGTGCGCTATGCCATTAGCGCTAGTGATTAATTCCAAACGATTGCTTGGCTCGCCCTTAGCATCAAGCGGCCACTTGATTCCTTCCGGCCTCAGCGCCCTGGTCAATCGCACCACATCCAGCAAATCCCAACGCGAGCGACCATCTCTCCAGCTCCATTCGTACGGGTCATGAAAATTGCGCCACAACAAATGGCGGACAAATTCGTCGTCAAACCGAATGTTATTAAAACCAACCGCAATGGTGTCGGGCGTGAAAATTTCCTCACCCAACATCCGAGCAAACTGCGTCTCGGTGTAACCTTCCTCGACCGTTTTTTGCGGCGTAATACCCGTCACCATCAGCGCGTCAGGACTTGGCAATGTGTCATCATTCAGCGTCACCAATAGATTATACGGCTCACCAATCGGCTCGAGATTCA
>ERZ773087.1510-NODE-1510-length-14447-cov-43.911618_pt1 | contig 14447 bp, 11 predicted proteins | sample MGYA00511375_ERZ773087 | MGnify/ENA primary metagenome ERZ773087 (study PRJEB29015, sample SAMEA2737995) | human oral metagenome | biome: human oral; feature: human-associated habitat; material: dental | place: China | collected 2063 ...
GAAGTGTCACCAATGTCCTGACACAGAACCGTCACCCAAGTCCAAAGACATAACACCACTCGCATGACACAGGAGGACCAACCGTGAACCCCATGGATGAAGCCTCTCAGTCGTCACTGGCGACGATCTCGATGGCGTCAGCGCTCGCCAACGCATTCACGCGCCCGACACAACATCGCCGCCCGGCTCTCCTCCAGTTAACGCCTAGCGTTATTAGCGACCTCCATTATACCCTGCTGTCGTGATCAGGTCCTTCGCGGACAAGGCGACCCAGCGAGTGTGGCACGAGGAGTACGTTCGCTCCCTCGACAAGTCGCTCCAGCGCGCCGTGCTACGCAAACTGGAGCTTCTACACGCAGCAGCCGATGTCAAAGACCTGGGCATCCCACCGGGCAACCGACTCGAGCGGCTGACTGGCGATCGACGTGGCCAGCACAGCATTCGGGTCAACGCCCAGTGGCGACTCTGCTTCACCTGGCATGAAGGAGGTGCGGATGATGTCGAGCTCGTCGACTACCACTGATACTGACCGGATCGACCCGATTCACCCGGGCGAGGTCCTCATGGAGGACTTCATCGAGGGTTTCGGGATCACCCAGAACAAGCTCGCCACGGCCATCGGCGTGCCTCCGCGTCGCATCAACGAGATCGTGCACGGCAAGCGCGGCATCACCGCGGACACCGCTGTACGACTGGCCAAGTACTTCGGCACATCTGCCGAGCTCTGGATGAACCTGCAGAGCCACTATGAGCTCAGGCTTGAGCGCCGGGCGCTGCGCGAGCAGCTCGAGAGCATTGTGCCGCTGCAGTCGGTGGCGTAGGCAACGCAAACGGCATACGTAACCGATGCTCACATCTGGTGAGGTGAGCCGGCGCGGTTCACGTCGCGGTGATATGACCGCAGATAATCATCGGGCACGCTTTGGCGACGCGAACAACGCGGAGGCGACCGATGTCATCAACCGGCAGGGCCTGGCCCTCGGCTCCCACTGCCGCTCTCCCCACCGGCTTACTCGACGTCGATGGGGCCGTTGATGTGGAGGGTCTCGACGTCGAGGCGCCGGTTGACGTTGGAGGCGGTGGAGTCGTCGATGCGGCCTGCGAAGCGCAGGTCGTGCACACGTTCACGCAGGTGCTCGATGACGGCGAGCCGCAGGGTGCTCTCCGGGCCGCAGTAGACGCGCGCCTCCTCCTCTGCGCCGGCGTTGCTCACGGAGCTGTGGCGACGCGCGTAGTCGGCGCGCACAGCCGAGATGACCGCGTCGTCGTCAACGCCCACACGTTCGGCAATGACATCGAGCTGGTTGACGGTGTCGCCGAGGATCTCAGCGAGGGCCTCGGTCTCCCGAGACTCGATCGCCTCGGCCGTCTGCGCACCGGCCGAGGGCCTGGCATTGGCCCAGCGGACCACGTAGGGCAGGGCGACCCCCTGGATGAGGAGGGACAGGAGGGTCACGCCGGCGACGATGAGGATGATGAGATTGCGCTCGGCGTAGGCGGCACCGCCGAAGGCGACCGGGATGGACAGTGCCATCGCCAGTGAGATCGCACCGCGGAAGCCGGCGACCGTGGAGACGATGCGGCCACGGATATTGGTGCGTCGCAGGCGCTGCTCGGGGCGGCGGTCGAGAACGCGGATGGAGTAGATGATGAGGTGGTGCCCAGCGAACCGGCCGGCGACCATGGCGATGTAGATGATGGGAATGAGGATGAGGCCGCGCACGAGGTCGGCGCGAGGGAGGCCGGCTGCGATGCCGGGGAGCGCCACCCCCACCATGACGAAGAGAATCGTGTTGAGGATGTAGGTGAGGATGGTCCAGAACGGGGTGCCGAGGACGCGCGAGCCCAGGGACATGTGCGGGGTGGCGAAGCGGGAGATGACGATGCCGCAGGTGACGACGGCAAGGACACCCGAGCCCCCGATCTCCTCGGCGAGGAAGAAGGTGATGAACGGGGTGGCCAGAGCGGTGATCGTCGCCAGCATGGGGTCATCGGTGATGGTGCGGATGCGGATACCGATCTTGGTAACGATGGCGCCGACAAGGGCGCCGACACCGATTCCTCCCCCGAAGGACAGGAGGAGCTCGCGCGTGACGAGACCGGCTGTGACGTCGGAGGAGTCCTGCGCGGCCTGGAGGGCAATGGCGAAGACGACCAGAGCGGTGCCGTCGTTGAGAAGCGACTCGGCCTGAAGGATGGTGCGGCCGTTCGGATTGATCCCCCGCCCCAGACTGGAGACGGCGGTGGCGTCGGTGGGGCCGAGGCAGGCCCCGATGAGGAGCGCGGCACCCACGCTCAGCCCCATGAGGACACCGATGAGGGCGATGAGAGCCGCAGTGATGGCAACGAGGACCGTGGCGCTGAGGATGATGCCGCGCAGGCTTCGCCGCATGCGGTTGAGTGAGACTGACAGCGACTCCCAGTACAGGAGGATCGGTAGGAAGATCGTCAGGACCACCGTGCTGGGCAGGTGCATCTCCTCCCCAAACGGAAGGAAGGCCACCCCCACGCCGGCGGCGATGAGGAGCACCGGGGCGATGAGGCGGAACCTGTTGGCGATCACGTAGGCGACAATCGAGGCGCCGATGAGTGAGACGATCATGTCAATGGTCATGAGACTGCCGGGCTCCCTTCCTGGGCTGAACGTGGTGGGCTGACTGCGGCCGGCTCGAGGAGGTGCGTAGCTGGCGTGACAGGGCTTGAGCAGGGTCCTGGCCGGGCACAGCCTACAGACGCCTCCTGCCAGCTCGCGTAGTCGCCGGCGAGCATGAGAACGGCTCAAGGCTCGAGGTCGCGTCATGAGTGAGGCACATGGACGAGGCATCGCACCACGACTTCAACGTCAGCCGAAACACCCCACACCCCTTCCTTAATACCTCTACAAAAACATCTCCGTCATTTCTCAAGGCATTCAGAAAACGACACCGACATTTTTTGACACAAGCAAGATTGCACCCCGAGGCTCATTGACAGAGCAAGGCACACACCCTCCAGACCGAACAAACACGAACACTCTCCCCACATGCAGACACCCCAGAACCACAACGCAAACGCAGGGGAAAGCACTTTTGATACAGCCCCAATAGTTTCTTTTTCACAACACTATTATGACATTTCGGTAACATTTCCGGAGCCCCTGACAGGCACACCACAAGTCTTGTTCTGATTTTCCTCCTCGCGATACTCTTCACCAGTTACTCACGGTCATCCCCAGACCGCCGATCCCTAGTGAAGAGGATGTATACATGCAGGTTCCTGCCGATCTCAGACGCACCGCGTCTAGGGGGCAGTCGACGGCCGCCTGGCTCGCCCTCCTGACACTGCTTGCGAGCATGATCGCGCCCTTGCAGGCCCAAGCCACCGTCAACGCCGACATCAACCTGTCTGGTCTCGCTCTGGTCAAGTCGGACCGCAGTGGCAACGACTTCCCATCAGAAGGCCTCACGACGCAGGACGTGGCCAAGCTGTCCTACACGTGGGATGCCACCAACACCACCGTCAACCCGGGGAACTCCTTCTCCATCGACCTCGGCGCCAATTTCAAGAACCTGGAGAACCCGAAAACCGTCCCCCTCAACCTTCCCTACAACGGCACGCCCACCGAGGTGGGCGCATGCAAGTTGACGGAAAAGACCATGGAGTGCACCTTCAGCGAAAAGGTTGAGGAGCTCAAGGCAGCGGGATTCAAGGACTTCAAGGGCTCGGGTCAGGCACTGCTCCTCATCACCCAGGCCACAACGGCCCAGTCGGTGGATATGACCGTCAACGGCAGCCAGAAGGTGAGCGTCCGCCTGCCCGGCGCCGGCGGCATCAAGGGCCCCGCTGCACGGAGCTACACGGCTCTCAAGTTCAGCAAGGTCTCCTCGGTCATCACGTCGGCCTCCTCCACCATGACGTGGGAGGTCAACTTCGGCTCGGACTACATCAAGGAGCAGCTGGCCAAGGGGGACAGCCCGATCACCTCGGACGGTCAGACCCGTGAGACCATCACCATCACGGATACGCTCGGCTCGGGCATGGCTTTCAGCGGGGACAAGAACAAGTGGTACCTCGGGCTGCGCAACAGCGCCGCCGAGCCCGGCATCTCCGGGGTGTCCCTGACCAGCGCGGCGGGCAAGGACCTGAGCGCGAAGTACGGAGACTTCGACCTGGATGTGGACATTCAGGGGCAGGTCGCCACGATCAAGGTGACGGGCCCCTTTGCTCCTGAGTCCAACTACAGGATCTCCTACCCGGTGACATTCACCTCCCAGAACGGAAAGGCCATCGCCGGCGCGCAGTACACCAACGCCGCCTCGCTCGACCACTCCGAGGCTCACGGCGAGTTCACCCGTAGCTACGCCGACTCGTTCAAGGTGACCGTGGACATGGCCCCCGGTTTCGGCGGTTTCGAGGTCTCCAAGACCCTGGGCGGCGCGGCCCTGGACGCCGTCGACGTCGCGAACACGACCCTGCCGGTCAAGGTCGACTACGTCCTGCCCGGCCCTGCCAGCGGCTACACCGGCTGGCAGGCCCCCGGTACGCTCAACGCCGATGGTCTCTCCGGTACGGCCGTCCTCAACATCAGTATCGGCAAGACCAACACCTTCCAGGGAACCTTCCCCAAGGGCACCGTCGTCACCCTGTCCGAGGACACCAGCCAGGCATCTCCCGCTCCTTCGGGGTATGCCTGGGGCAAGCCGGTCTTCGCGGTCGGCAGGACAGAGACCAACACTCTGACCATCGGCGACCGGGTGTCGACCAAGGTGACCCTCAACAACACGGCCGACGTCGCCAAGGCGCCCGGCACCTTCCAGGTGACGAAGACCGTGACGGGTGCGCAGGCCGGTGACAAGGAGTTCAGCTTTGCCTACATCTGCACCGACGGCACCGAGGGCACGCTCAAGGCCAAGGCCGACGGCGAGGCAGTCACCGGCCCCAAGGTCCCCACGGGCACACAGTGCACCGTCACCGAGGACGCCAAGACAGCCGCGATCGACGGCTACACCCTGACAGCCCCCGAGGCCCAGACGGTGACGGCCCCTGAGAAGGACCAGGTGGTCAACACCTCCTTCACCAACACCTACACCCGCGACACGGGTACCTTCTCCATCGCCAAGTCGGTTCAGGACGGCCCAGAAGGGGCGGCCAATGGCTCCTACTCCTTCACCTACACCTGCGACGGCGACGTGCAGGGAACCCTGACGGTCCCCGGGGACGGGACGGCCGTGTCCTCCCCAAAGATCCCGACCGGGGTCTCCTGCACCCTGGCGGAGGACGCCGCGACGGCCGCCAAGGACGGGTACTCGGTGGCCTCGGCCCTGTCGCAGGACTCGGTGACCATCGCCAAGGACCAGACCGTGGCCGTGACCGCCACCAACACCTACACCCGTGACACGGGTTCGTTCTCGGTGTCCAAGAGTGTCAAGGGCGACTACACCCCGCAGGCCGGCGAGACCGTCAAGGTCGGCTACACCTGCAACGACCCCGACAGCACCAAGGGCACACTCGATATCCCCATGGACGGCACCGCCGTGAGCGGCCCGACCCTGCCCACAGGAACGGCGTGCACCCTGAACGAGGACAACACCTCGGCCCAGCGTGAGGGCTACGCGCTAGCCACCACCTACTCCACGACCACAGCCACGATCGCCAAGGACCAGGTCCCGAACGTGTCGGTCACCAACACCTACACCCGCCAGACCGGAGGCTTCTCAGTGTCCAAGACGGTCCAGGGCGACGGCGCGAAGCTGGCACCAGCGGAGTTCACCTTCGAGTACACCTGCACCGACAAGGTCACCGGCAAGGCCACCTCCCCCAAGCAGCTGGTGGTCAAGACCGGCCAGACCGCACACGTGGACGACCTGCCGACCGGATCGTGCACACTCACCGAGAAGGACGCCCCCGTCAAGGCCACGAGCCTGTCAACCACCCTGGCCGTAGACGGCACCCCCGCCCAGGAAGGCAAAGCAACCTTCGACGTACTCGGCGGAGACAACCCCGCCATCAACATCTCAGCCACCAACACCTACACCCTCGACCGCAGCACCTTCCAGGTGACGAAGAAGGTGGAAGGCGACGGCGCCGAGACCCACAAGAACGTGACCTTCACCTTCGAGTACAGCTGCACGTCCGACGTCGAGGGCGAGGTGAAAGGTGAACTGACGGCTCGTGGAGACGGCACTGCAGTGTCTGGACCCGCACTGCCGGTCGGGGCGACGTGCTCGGTGTCGGAGAAGACGTCGTCGGCCCAGGTCAACGGCTATGACGTGAAGACTCCCGAGACGCAGAGCGTGACGATCGCGGAGAAGGACGCCGCCCTGTCCTTCACCAACACCTACACCCGCCAGACCGGCACCTTCACCGTGTCGAAGGCCGTGGCGGGCGCGCAGGCCGGTGACAAGGAGTTCACCTTCACCTACACCTGCACCGACGGCACCGAGGGCACGCTGAAGGCCAAGGCCGACGGCAAGGCGGTCTCCGGCCCCAAGGTCCCCACAGGCACACAGTGCACCGTCACCGAGGACGCCAAGACAGCTGCGATCGACGGCTACACGCTGGCGGCTCCGGAGGCCCAGACGGTGACGGTCTCTGAGAAGGACCAAGTGGTCAACACCTCCTTCACCAACACCTACACCACGGTAGCGGACACGCCCTCACCGTCGGCGACACCTAAGCCTTCTGCGTCCAGCAAGGCGACGCCGAGTGAATCGGCGTCAAGTGACCCGACACCGAGCGGATCGGCGTCAAGTGCCCCGACTCCAAGTGGGTCGGCACCGAGCGAGTCGACGCCAAGTAACCCGACACCGAGCGGATCGGCACCGAACGACCCGGCACAGGACGGTTCCGGCTCGCCCCTCGCCCGGACCGGGGCGTACGTAGGAATCCCGCTCGCCCTGGCGCTGGCCGCGATCGCAGGAGGTGTGCTGTTGGCATACCGCCGCAGGGCCTAAGCCAAGGCGCTGAGAGCCGGCGGCCGCAACGCTGCTGAGTGAGGGGATCCCTACCCGTGTGGGTAGGGATCCCCATTGCGTTGCGATTCCGCGGCCGACGACGATGGACCAGTCGGAAGCCTGAAGCCGACAAGGCCCCCCGTCATCCGTCCCGCCCCATGAAACAGAGGTACCTTCCATGCGCAGTCCCCTTTTTGAGCAGGCCAACCGTGAGCAGGAGACCGGTCAGCGCTGGACTGTCCAGTCCAGCAAGATGCTTCGCGTGGCCCTGGGCCCGGAGGTGCTGGCGGCGCAGGGCGCGATGGTCGCCTACCAGGGGAACATTGACTTCTCCTACCAGGGGTCGAGGAGCCTGGGCGGCATGATTAAGAAGGCCGCCACCGGGGAGGGCGGCAACCTTATGCGTGTCTCGGGTCAGGGCGAGGTGTTCTTCGCCCGCAGTGCGCAGAACGTGTTCCTGCTTCAGCTGGAAGGGGATGCGATCACGGTGAACACGCCGTCCCTGCTGGCCTTCGACGCGCACCTGGGCTATGACATCAGGATGCTGGGCAATGCCGGGATCCTTGCCGGCGGGCTGTTCAACCTCGTCGTTCAGGGGCAGGGCGTGGTAGCCGTGTCCTCCGACGGTCCGCCGATGCTTCTGGACTGCTCCCAGCAGCCGACCTTCGTTGACCCGCAGGCGGCAATCTGCTGGTCGGCGAACCTGCAGCCGCAAATCAAGAGCAGCTTCAAGATGGGCTCCCTCATTGGGCGCGGCTCGGGCGAGTCCTTCCAACTGGCGTTCCACGGGCCGGGCTTCGTGGTGGTCCAGCCCAGCGAGGGCCAGCCGGTGGTGGCGTCGTCCTGAGCGAGGGCGATGACGGCGGAGCACGCGACTCCGGTAGCCGTGCGATCAGCGGCGACTACACGGTGAATGCAGAACTACCGGTGGTCGGCTCGCCGATTCGTCAGGAACCTACGTGAGGTCCGCTGAGTTGATCTTGCGCTCCGCCTGACGACCTCCACGTAGCGTTGCCTGCTCGGCTCCCGCAGGTACCTGCCTGTCCGCAGTCCCAAGATCAGATGGAGGACGTCCCGTAACTGGTTGTGGCAGTTGTCGAAGGTCGTAGCCTGCCTCGGCCTCATCGGCCCACGCCTGGATCTGCTCGTCATCGATGCTGTATCCACGAAGAAGATGCTCATCCACGGCAACACCGTATACGAGAATTTACCGTGATGTTCTGTTGAGCATCGGCAGCAGACTTCCGATGCTCACCGTTGCTCACCGTCTTCCGAGCGCCAACACCTCAGCGAGATATAAGAACGCAAGCCGAGATAAGTCTATCGATCTTGCGGACGTCGACCTGAGACCCAAGCTTGATCTTAATGTGACCCGCCCGTGTCCACAACTCGACTTCTGAGTTCATGTCGAACGTTCCCGCATTTTCGGTCGACCACATGTTAATGGCACTGTAGGGCAGCGAGTAGATCTCCGCTTTCCGGCCGGTCAGCCCTTGCACATCACGGACGATCAGCCGCTTCGACGTGAATACCGCAGAGTCACGCATCGTCTTGAAGGCAGCGTAGGGTTGCTCTCCTTCAACAAGAACACCTAGGACATCCTGAGGGATCGGAACCTCCGCCAAGAAAGTCCACGTAGCCACCGAGGCCATCTCCATGCTCACTTTTTCACCTCTTCGTAAATTAATGATCACCGGGAACCCGAGTCCCATCGAACACAGAGGTTATCAGGCGATATCTGAACACCCCAAGACACAAAAAGGCATCCTTTGATTGCTTCAATCGACACACCACAGATTGATAAAATGAGGTTGAGTAGGCGACCTACCTTTACTGTGGATTCGACACCCACCCTGCTTCTACCGGCGACCCTACGACGAAACTGAACCGTTCACAGCAGACGGCGCCAGCCATCCGCATGCCCAGGACTGAGGACTGAGCGACCGCCGCCGTCCTTGCTGAGATAATGGCTACATGACTACTCCCCCGCCAATCCGCGCCCCCAAACCCACACCGCTGTCGGGTGAGGAGGTGGTGGCTGAGACAGATGCAACGGTCGTGGATTTCTGGCGCTTCGCGCTGTCCAATCTCCAGATGAACAATGCTCGAGGCTACCTGGCTGAGTTCCTGGTGGCGAAGGCGGTCGGTTCGACTGGACTGCGGATCGAGTGGGATCCTTACGATGTTCTGGCGCCGGACGGGACCACAATCGAGGTCAAGACCTCCGCCTATCTCCAGGCGTGGGACCAGTACAAACTGTCAACGATTCAGTTCACGGGGCTTCGCAGCCGTATCTGGACCACAGAAGGCGGTCTGACACCTATCCCCACGTACAACGCCGATCTGTACGTCTTCGCGATTCAGACGGCACGCACCCACGAGGAGTACAACCCGCTCCTGGCCTCGCAATGGCGCTTCCACATCCTTCCCAAGCGGACTGTGGAGGATCTTGGTCAGGACTCCATTGGCCTGGCAACCTTGGAGAAACTTGCCGGTCCCTCAGTTGCGTACGAAGAACTTTCTGAAGCAATCAAGGCCGCCGCCAGACAGGAATGCTAGCATAACTAAAATATTCAGTTAACGCGCCTGCCCCGGAGATAATACCGCCAACCAGGTCCACTACAAGATCGAACGAATCATCGTCAACATCAAAAGGCGGGGAATCCTGAACACCAATTTAAGAAGACCCCTAGAAACCTTCCCGGAAACCACAACCGCAGCCCTCAAGATAATATTCGCATACACCCCACATATAATCCTCAAGCTCTCAAAGCTGCACTTATCTACATTCGTGATTAAACCCCCATCGTTTCCATCGCTTTATTTTATTAGAAATTCGCCACCACGAGAATCTATATCGACAAAGCTCGCGCAAGTAGATTTTTTGACCTGGAGTAACCCTAAGTTCCTCACCACCAACTTCCTCTAGCATTCGAAGCGGAAAGTATAGCTTTAGACGATTGGCGTTCCATTTTTCTGAATCTACTGTCTCGATGTTTTCAACAATAAATAGCGCTTTTTTGAAACGCTCGTTCTTTGCAAGCCTATAGACGATTTCAGTGCCAAGCCCTTGTCGCAAGCACTCTTTGTTAATCCCTAAACGAGACACCACAACGGTATCAAAGCACTGGCCCAGCCTTTCGTCAAAAAAATATTCTTTTCGATACCGAAAATAACCATTGCCAATTTCTCGGTTTTTGTTTTGGTAACAAGAATAATAGAAACCTCGAAGGAGGATCTATCGTTTAGGCCATGCGGAGCATTGAATTCAAACCTAAAAGGCCCCGCCGACTCACTCCACTCCTCTTTCATAAACACCCCGAAAGTAGATGCCAGCTAAAACTATATCAAACCTCGACTATCGATTGATGCCGAGATAATCTTTGAGGCGACCCCTCAAAGAACGGTATTCATTGCTGCGACCCTGCGATGTAGGCTGAGGAAATTGAACAAAATAAGGAGTGCCGAGCACAACTCGACTTACCGCGACCTCACGACCAGTTGAGGCTGGACCCCAATCAAGATAGCTGACTTCAACATCGTCACCGGCGGTTGGGCAATCATGCACCTCTAGGCACATGAACACAGTTTCGACATGTTGCTGTTCTGACCTACTTAAAAGATTTCTTGCAGCAAGAGCGTAATATGGATCTCGCAACCAGCGATTGTCTGAGCTAACACGCTCATACCCTTCCGTCTTTGCCATCATAAGTTCGAACAGATGCTCCGTTTGTGAACCGCCCCGATAATCCGAAACCCCTCCATCAAGTACGGTTTTAAGTTGACCCGTGGCCGTACCGCTTAACACCACCCAAGTCACGGATTGTGTATTCTCTGCAGGAAGCGTGTCTGGAATTTCAATAAGCCACAACGCTAGCCTCGGAGCATTCTCGAGCTGACTTTCTTCCCGAAAATCATCATGTGTTTTGATAGCGTAACGCACAGCACCACAATAGAAATAATCTCTCCCTATTTCGAAATTTGTTTCTTGATCAACCGGAAGTGAATTTACGGAAATTTCATCGAGAACCGGTTTAGCGATAGCTAACAGTTGACTGCGGTCCGGATTGTCAGATAATGGAGTCGACTTCACTCCTGACTCTAGATTTCCGCTTGCGATGGCGGCCGCTGAAGCGCCAGCCGGCGAAATGGCGCCCATAGCTTTCGCCCTCATACTCGCACTGTATGTTAAATCCGCAATGGAATGCTTTCCAGCAACCCTATTGTCAGACACCTTGTTGAGACCCACATAAAAACGTCTCTGCAAGTCAAATAACGGTGCGTCATCCATGTTTCCGGTCATTTTCTTCCTCCAGATCCGATACCCGTACGGAACTCCACCACATCCCCATCTGCCATAACGTAGTCCTTCCCTTCCATGCGCACTCGGCCGTGAGCACGGGCTTCAGCAACGCTGCCGTACTGGACCAGATCATCATAACTCACGATCTCCGCCTTAATAAAGCCCCGTTCAAAATCAGTGTGGATAACACCCGCTGCCTGAGGCGCCGTCGCCCCCTTGCGGATCGTCCACGCGCGGGATTCCTTCTCCCCTGCCGTCAGGTACGTCTGCAGCCCCAGGGTGTCGAAGCCGACCCTGGCCAGCTTGTCCAGGCCGGACTCCTCCTGCCCGTTTTCGTGCAGCATCTCTGCCGCCTCCTCGGGCTCCAGCTCCACGAGCTCGGCCTCGAACTGGGCGTCCAGGAAGATCGCCTCCGCCGGCGCCACCAGCTCGCGCAGCTCGGCCTGGCGGGCCTCGTCGCTCATCCCGGCGTCGTCCATGTTGAACACGTAGATGAAGGGCTTGGTGGTCATGAGCTGGAAGGTCCCCAGCACCTCCGCGTCGATCCCCGCGGCCTCCGCACCGGCGGACAGCAGCGTCCCCTCCTCCAGGACCTTGAGGGCCGCCTGCGCCGTCTCCAGCACCACGGGCTCCGTCTTCTTACCCCGCACCTCCTTCTCCAGGCGCGGGATCGCCTTCTCCAGGGTCTGCATGTCCGCCAGCACCAGCTCGGTGCTGATCGTCTCGATGTCCCCGGCCGGCTCCACCTTGCCGTCCACGTGCACCACGTCCGGATCCTCGAAGGCGCGCGTCACCATGCAAATCGCGTCCGCCTCGCGGATGTTGGCCAGGAACTGGTTGCCCAGCCCCTCACCCTCGCTGGCGCCGCGCACGATCCCGGCGATATCCACGAAGGAGACCGTCGCCGGGACCACCCTCGCGGAGTGGAACAGCTCGGCGAGCTTGTCCAGGCGCGCATCCGGCAGGGGCACAACCCCCACGTTCGGCTCAATGGTCGCGAACGGGTAGTTGGCGGCCAGGACGGTCGCACGGGTCAAGGCGTTGAACAGGGTGGACTTGCCGACGTTGGGCAGTCCGACGATTCCGATGGTAAGTGCCACGCAGGAGAGTTTAGACGGCCCCTCCGACACCGTGCGCCCCGATGGCGTCCCCCGGCGGGATCAGGCCGCCGGGGGCACCACTTACTTCCCGGCGGTGTTGCTCACCCGGACCGAGGCCCGCAGATCGCGCCACGAGGTGTAGAAGCCCCCGCCGGCATTGATCCCGATCCCCGCCGTCAGCGCGACCAAGCCCGCCGTCACCATCACCACCACGATGCGTCCCAGGATCGCGCCGCCCAGCCGCGCCACCGATGGCTTGCCGCCGTCACGCCGTCGACCCCAGCGGGGTGACCAGAACAAGGCGGTTCCGAGCGCGGCCAGCGCGGCGACCACCGCCACGGTGATGGTGCCCAGGCCGTTGATCTCGAAGGGCTTGGCACGCGTCGGCGAGAGGGACCCCACCACACGCTGGTCCCTGGGTGTCTCCGTCAGAGGCCTCACGCCGGCGGCGGTGGCCTTGGCCCATACATCGCCCTTCTGCGCCGGCAGACCGGCCGCGGCGAAGACCGCCGGGTCCGAGCCCCACCACGTCAGCAGCGACGGGAAGTAGTTGTTCCACAGGACCCAGGAGTGCCCACCGTGAGCCGGGGTGTCGATCGTTACCGAGTCGGGCGTCTGCGCCGCGTCCTCCATGAACCAGGCGGCCCGGGCCGAGCCGGTGGAGTCGTCCTGGGCCCCCATGACGTAGAAGCGCAGGCCGTCGGGCTTACGCGCTTCCAGCATGGTGGACAGCGTGTTCTGCGCCTGGAGCTGCTTGCCCCCGTGAGCCAGTGCCCCCTCATCGGGGTGGTCGAAGGCGGACATGACGCCCACCGAGCCGAAGCGCTGCGGGACGTCATAGGCCGTCCGGGCCGCGCAGTAGGCGCCCGCTGAGATCCCCATGAGCATCCATCCGGCCCGCTGCGTAGAGACATTGGGGAAGGTGGCCTGGATCATGCGGGGGATCTCCTCGGCGGTCCAGGTCTCCACGGGCGGGCGGCCAGCGATGTTGACGCAGTCGTGCTGACTGCCGTCCACGTTGACCGAGGGGATCACCATGATCGACGGCGGGATGCGGCCGGCGTCGATCGCCTCCTGGAGCCGCTTGGGCGAGGCCATGCCTGTCACCAGGGACTGCGGGTCACCGACCCAGCCGTGGATGCCCTCGATGACGTTGTAGGTGCGGCCGTCATCAGGCCTGTAGCCCGACGGCACGATGACGCGCACCGGCAGGGTGATGCCGCTGACCGGACCGGTCCAGGTGGCCTCCTGGGAGCCGTCGCCGGCGTCGTGGAAGGACGCCTTCCAGGCCGAGGCAGGGGCGGCGTCGTAGGCGGAGGCCTTCGGCAGGGGCGTGACGCGCGAGACGACCTGGGTTCGTGGAGAGGCCGCCTCGATGACGTCGCCGACAGTACGCACGTAGTGCATGGGCCGGTTGATGAGCAGCCCCGCGAGCACCATGACGAGCAGCACCGGCACACTCACCATGACGGTGCGAGCCGTGTAGCGTCCGACGCCGCGCAGCACCGTTCGGAGCGCGGGGCGGGCAGGGCCGTCAGCGGTCTTCTCCCGCGTGGCGGCCGGGACCGTCCGTGGCAGGAGTACTGCCGCGATAACGGCGGTCAGGACGGCGAGAAGGGCGACGGCCAGGATCAGCTTGAAACTGGTCAGTTCGATACCACGCAGGACGCTCACGTCTGCTAAGCATGGCACTGCCTGCGCAGATACCCATCCTCCTCAAGTAGCAGAGGGGCCGTGCCGTTGGTCTCTTCTCCGTGACCGCTTGGTCGAGAGGTCGGGATTCAGGACTGTTGGCCCAGGTCCGAGCGGTTGGTTGACATGCGGCTGCGAAGGGTTGGCCGACGACGTCGGAGCAGGCAGGAGCGGCGACTGGCAGCCGCCTGGCGCCGCTGTGCTTAAGGGGGCGACATAGATGTCGTACCTCTGGGGCACCATCGGTTCATGAGCTCCTCACCCGTCCTTCTTCCCATCCTGCTGCTCCTGGTCGGTCTGGCGATCGGGGTGGTCATCGGCTACATCGGCGCGATCGCCCGGCGCACCGCCGCGGTCCGCTCGGACCACGAACAGGTGGCGGAGCTGCGGGCCCAGGCCGCCCAGTGGCAGGCACGGGCC
>ERZ773087.1511-NODE-1511-length-14440-cov-25.173306_pt1 | contig 14440 bp, 6 predicted proteins | sample MGYA00511375_ERZ773087 | MGnify/ENA primary metagenome ERZ773087 (study PRJEB29015, sample SAMEA2737995) | human oral metagenome | biome: human oral; feature: human-associated habitat; material: dental | place: China | collected 2063 ...
TTGGTTTCACATAGTTTTTATAGAATGAAGCAGAATCTTTCGCTACCCAAAGGTAAAACTCGCCTTTAGGGTTCAATCCAGCTTCTTTCAAAATGCTTTGGATTTCTTTTGTACGTTCCTTTTCAGAAAGAACATGGTACATATTAAACAAAGCCTTAACGTCTTTACCAGTAGAATCCTTCATAGTGATTTTGCTGTCATCTACTTTATATGCTCCATCTTGAACATCATCTGCCATAGCCCATGTTTTACCATAAGTCTTAGAATCGGCTGTAAATGTTGAATAAGGCTTGTAATCAGTAGTCAAACTGAATTTTACATTCTTATCGAATGTATTAGCCCCATCAATACTACGCTCAAAAGTATCTTTGATAGCCTTCATAGGTTTTGGAGTTGATGGTTTCACACGCAAGCGTGAGTAGTTCACTTTCACGGTAGGAACTACAGGCATTTCAGGAATTTTTTTCTTCTCTGGTGGAGTTGGAGCTGGTGGAGTTGGAAGTGTTGGACGAGGTACAAACTCTTTTGGTTTTTCCAATTTAGGCTTAGGAATTTCCTTAGTGTTTTTTGGCTCGTACTCAGGTTTTGTAGGTGGTGTAGTCAAGACTGTAATAGGAACAGTTGCACTTGCTTTACCAAAAATACCAACAGCCCAACCGTCCTGATAGAAAATATCCTTATCGGCAAGATTCTTACCACCATTTTGTTCAATTACTTCTGCACGTTTCCACTCAATATCTTTCTCACTTCTCAAACCTACACCGTTTTGGTATGTAAGATTTAAACTTGATCCATAACCTACAGAAAGAAGTGAACCAAGTGGAATATCTGACTCGTCTCCAACGTTTTCGTAATATTTACCATCAGCAGACTTATGTTCACCCTTATAGTATTCTTTCCCATCACGAGTGATTTTCTTAACTTCTGAACCTTTTGGATTGAAGATAAGCCCTTCTGTTCCATCTTGATAAGTGAATCGTAATTCTTGCCCCCAGTCAATGTCATTGAAGGCAGTTGCAATCGCAGTCACAGTTTTCTGTTTTGTTTTTTCATAAAACAAATCAATTTTTGTATCAAATTGAACTAGGTTTCCGAAAAGAAAGTTTACAGAACCACTGCCATTGTCTTTGTGGATATAAATTCTTGTATCACTTAATGGTTTCCCATTTTTAACCCACTCAGCTTCTACGCTATTGAAAGTAAACTTAGCAGAGATTTTCTTACCATCTTTACTTTCAGCAATGTTATGAATTGTGAAAGAATCTCCTGCTTTTGGATTTACGATTTCAGCAAAATAATAAGGATCTTTTGCAAGTAAGTTCGCACGACTTGCACTAACAGTTGAATCAGAGTGCAATCCAATGTAGTCTTTAACTGCTATCAGACCATCGACACCCTCAAATGAAGCAGTCAATTTTTTGTAATAATTGACGCTTCCACGTTGGCTTTCGTCGTAATCCCCATAAACCGTGATATGAGGTTTTTTAGCTTTTACGCCCTTCTTAGCTAGTTCTTCTTTTTCCTTGTTGTACTTAGCAAGATCACTTTCATATTTTGATAGTTTTTTTTCATAATCAGCTTTTAAATCAGCGTTGTCCTTTGCGATACGCTCATTTTCAGCTTTTTGGTCTGCTACAGCTTTTTTGTAGGTAGCTTCTTTTGTAGCGTTGTCCTTTGCGATACGCTCATTTTCAGCTTTGGTTTCAGCTTCTTTTGTAGCGTTGTCAGCAAGAATAGCTTTATTTTCAGCTTCAATACGTTTGACTTCTGCTTTATGTTCCGTTACAGCTTTGTCATACGCTTCTTGTTTAGCCTTGTTTTCTTTTTCAATTACTTCACGTTCTTTAGTAGTTTTATCTACCTTAGAAGAATAATTGTCAGTCACGGTTTTGACTTCTTTTTCCTGTTTCGCATAATCAGCTTCAATTTCTTTTTGCTTTTCTGCGACTGTTTCAGAGGTTGCAACACCTTTATCCTGAACAGCTCCAACTTCAACTTTTACACCTGCTTCTTTAGCTTCTGCTACAGCTTTGTCAAGGTTGTCATGTGAAATAGGTACTTCTACTTCTGTTTTCTTCTCTACTGCAACAGGTGTAGTAGGTTTTACTTCATCAGCCGATACAGTATTGCTTCCAAAAGCAACACCCAACATAGCAAGCGCCAAGATTACTCCACACGCTCCAAATTTTGTTTTACGGATTGAACCGTAAGCCTTAAATTCTTGTGTCTTTGACATCATTTTTTTCTCCTTTTAAATTAAAAATTTTTTATATTTTATCAATCTCAATCATTATGTTCCTAAGAAGGTGAACGAGATCGCTTAAAAACTTCTAAAATCATACCCATTTACCTGAATAATCAAGTTTATACCCCTGAATCACTTCATTACGAGCATATACTCCATTTGATTTTAAATAATACCAGGAACCATAATAAGAATCATAAATCCATTCATTAACAGCCATAGCCCCACTAGACTTCAAATAATAGGAACCCTTCCAAGTATTTCTTTCCATATAACCACCAGACTTGAAAGAATACCAAAGTCCATTGACTTTATACCATTGATTATTTACATACGTTCCACCTTGCTTCAAATAAAACCATGAACCATAATAAGAATCATAAATCCATTCACTTTCTGCCATCTTACCATCAGATTTCAGATAATAAGAACCTTGCCATGCACTTCGTGAATAAACACCATTTGATTTTAAATAATACCACGCTTTATAGTTTGGATCATAAATCCATTCACTTTCTGCCATCTTACCATCAGACTTCAAGTAATATGATCCTTGCCATGTGTTTGTCACACGTTTATTGTTGCTATAAAAGAACCATGAACTATTTTCCTTAACCCAGCCATTCTTACTTGATGAAGGTTTACTTTGATTCTGAGAAGGTTTGCTCGGTTTATTCGTATCTTGTTTTTGAGAAGGTTTAGATGGATTAGAAGGACTTGTATTTTGTTTTTCCTTATCCTTCTTTGCTTTTTCTTGTTTCTCCTTTTCTTCCTGAGCCTTTAGAGAATCAATTTCCTTAGAGATTTTGTTATAGTCGTTATAAGCACTCTGTAACTTCTCATACTTACTTTTTTTATCTTGTAATTCTTTTGATTTCTTAGCTAAACTTGCTTGTCGATTACTTTCTGTTGTGTTTGACGGACTAGAGGTATTGAAAACACTCTTTGTTGCTTTAGAAAGATCAGCATCACTAACCGTAATATAACTAATCCCAAGTCCATCTTTTAAATAGTGAAATGATAGTCCAAGATACTCAGTTTTATTGGTTGTCCCATAATTCACACCAGCTACAGATTGAGCATGAAGGAACTCTGTCCCATTATACAAAAAGTTCAAGATAGAATTATAAATCCATTGTTTCATCTCAGCTTTAGTCATTTCACTTGAGACTCCACTTAAAGCAAAGTGGTTTTCATAGTACTGACTTCCATATTCGCTTACTTCATCTTCCCTGCTTGAAGTAGGCAAGCCATATTCTCTAGCTACATCATTGATACCTTTTACATAATGCCAATCAAAAGCACTTCTATTTGCTTCACGAACTTTTTTTGAAAGTTTATCGGCAAAATCAATAGATGAACTAGCTAACGAAACTTGTGGCATCCCCATTTGACTACGAACTTGATTAAGCATATCTAAAGCAAAGTAATTCAATTCAACTACAACTTCTTTAGGAAGATTATTTACATCATAAACTTCAACTTGATCAGAAGTACTAGAAATAAAATTTCCTTCTTGTGAACGTAGCTTGCTACTTTCTGACTTCAAAATTTGTTCTGCACGATCTCTTTCAGCTTCACTTTTACCATAGTTGAAATAATCTTTAAGAGCCTTTGCATACTCAGCACTTACTTTGATTGTATTCTTTTCTGAATAAGGTACATTTAACTGAGAAACTTGTTGCTCTAATTCTTTTATCTTGTTTTCACTTTCCTTCAAAGAATACCAGCGACCACTAGATTCAAAACCACTAGACCCATTTGCCTTATAAAGACTATCTTTCTGCTTCTCTAGTTGAGCGATTCTTGCTTCTCTTGCAGAATCAGCATGAACTACACTATTACTAAAAGCAAGTAATGTTACTGTTGAAAGTAACAACATTGAAGCTTTAACTTTCATTGTTTACTCCTTAACAAAATCCAAAAAACTTAAGATGAGCTAAAAATTATTTAACAATACATTGTTATAATTCGTTTAAATTTTCCTTATTTTAAAAATATTTTTTCTTGTAAAAATAACCCACTGCTGTCAACAACATAGTCCCAATAGTACCTAGAATGCTTTCTGCAGTTCCAGTGTTTGGAAGTGTTTTAAGTTTGCCTTCTTTATCAGTAACAGAGATAGTCTTATCTTCGTTAACAGTACCACCGATCTCTTCAGGAGCTACTACAGATCCATTTGAAAGGACTACGTTCCCGTTTTGCGTGCTAACAATTGAAGCTCCTGTATTCGTTTCAACTGGTTCTTTTGTCACGTCATGCACTACTTGACCTGTTGAAGTTGAAGTAGTTCCAATTTGAGATTTCCCTTGTTCATTTGCATCGTCTGTTGTTTTTGGCTTTTCAACTGGAACTCCATCAAGACTTCCTGCGTTGTCTTTGTCTTGTGGCTTATCTGATGGTGCTGGTTTATCAGTTGTCACTCCGTCAAGACTTCCTGCGTTGTCTTTGTCTTGTGGCTTATCTGATGGTGTTGGTACACCATCGAGGCTACCTGCATTATCCTTATCCTGTGGCTTATCAGAAGTAGCTGGGTTGTCTGTTGGTACCCCGTCAAGACTTCCTGCGTTGTCTTTGTCTTGTACACTTGGTGTTGTTGGGTCAACTGGAGTAACTGAAGGCTCTGTTGGCTGAGTTGCTGGCGCCTCTGTTTCTGTTGAAGCACTAGGTGTTGTTGGCGTAACGATTTCTGTTGCTGGAGCAGAAGAATCAATTGGTGTAAGCTCGTCTGCTGATACAAATCCAGCTTGTGCAAGTGCGATTGTTGATAGTGCTAGTGTTGCTAAAACTTGTTTCTTGTTCATTTTATTTTTTCCTTTTCTAATTTTTAAGATAATTTGATTCTTTTGGTTCTGTTTCTACAATAAATCCATATTTTGAAGAATCAGAAGCTTTTACATCAAAGGTTAATCTAACGCTAGATGATTTATCCCCTTTTTTGACGGATAAGATATAGGAAACCGTATATTTTTGAGTTTCTGAATCATAATTCAATTTCTCTAAAATAACAGATTGTAAAATACCTTCTTTTGGTTTGGTAAATTTTGCATCACCTTCAGAAAGAAAGTCTACTAGATTTTCTTTTTTGCCCGAGTAATAGGAAGGTAAGAAATGACGACTAAATACATCAACTTCATCTTTCGTTGAAATGATAAGTTGAGTATTTTTTTGTTCTTGGTATAAGAAATTTACTTTTTCTGACTGGTTGGATAGTTGAGTAAAAGCCATAAATACACAAATGATATTTATTACTGATAACACTCCCAAAACACCTAAGAATAGATAAAATTTCTTCAGAGAAACTGACTGCTTTTGAGTTATAGGAGGGGCAACAGCTGTTTGACCTCCTACTTTTAGAACATGTGACGGACGATTTAGTTGTGAAAGAGTCGCCGTCTCACCTTCAGCTGGGAAAAGAGGAAGAGAAGAATCGGATAATCCCAAACTTTGTTTATATACAGGATAAATCTGATTCTCAAAATACTCCCTCTTTTCTTGATAGCTATAATTCACAAATTCAGAGCGAGTAAGTATCGCTTGAATAAGGGGAAGCAAGAGGTTTTCATAGTCTTCAGTAATGAGGAATGGACTAGCATAAACCTCTCCTTCTGTCACTACAGTTTTCCCTTCTAGGTGGGCGATTGCTACTTTTTTCAGCTGAAACTGACCATACGCTTGTTTCAACTCTCTAAATAACAACTCCGCCTGGTGAAATGTTAGGTAGGGCAAACTTTTTGAAATCGGCTGAGAAAAATCAGAAAGATGATCCAATCCCTCGATGATAGCAAGTAATTCGCTATCATTCTCTGGTTCTCTTCCCTCTTCCCAGATGATTTCTAAAAATAGATCATCTGTAATCGTACAGCGACCCTTATTAAAGAGTGAAAAAGCCATAAATCACCACCCCTTAACTTTTCACGAAATCAAAAATCCATTCAATGATACTTGGTCCCGCTGAAACACCGATAATTGCAATTGCAATTGATACCCAATGTTTTTTCATTGAGGCTTTTAACTCCCGTCCACCAAACGCATAAATGAGCGAAGTGACAACGGCAGCTAGACCAAATAGCGCAACACTGACTAGCTGAACTTTTGTAATTCCTTGTTTCGCCAAGTTATCCGACTTAGCAAATGGATCGTCCGCATAGACTGTAGATCCTGTTAGGAATAGGGAAAGGCTCAATAAAAACATCTGTGATTTTGTTTTTACTTGCTGAAGTTGTCTTGTCAAATAATTTTTCATAGAAATCCTCCTTTGTTTTTTTGACAACGTTAGTATAATAGATAATTGAAAAAAATTTTTTAAAGGGACAATCATTTTTTTAAGGTGAGTTTTAAGAAAATAAAGCTTCACCAAATGACGTTTTTTCAGCTTCGACATCGAATAATATTTTTCTTTTGTCTTCACGGTGATATTCATCTGGTGCATCACCTTCTACCCAAAGATGAAAATGATACTCTTGGTTGGGGTCAGATAAGTTCAGAAACTCTTTAGAAATTATAGGAAGTACTTTATGCTTAATCACTCTTTCAAGTGGCCGTGCACCATCTTTTATATTGGTTCCTACATCCAATAAATAAGTAACCAAACTTTCTTCATAAGAAAGAGTCAATCTTTGATTCTTCATTCTTTCTTCGATTTCTGATAGATGTTTGACAATAATTTCCTTATTCACTTCCTCGTCTAACATGTTGAAAATCAATTTATATTCAATTCGATTGAGAAATTCTGGTCGAAATCTAGTTTCCAACTCCAACGTCATGCTCTTTTCAAATTGAATCTTATCCCTATCGGTCAGCTTTTTAAAATTCCCTTTCAATTCGTACTGCTTAATAATTTTTTGAGAACCAATATTCGTAGTAATAATAACGATCGTATTTTTAAAACTCACTTGTCTTCCAGTTGAATCAGTCAAGCGTCCTGCATCAAGCACCTGCAAAAATAAATCTACAACTTCTGAGTGTGCTTTCTCCACCTCGTCAATCAGAATAACGCTATAAGGTTTCTGTTTAATCTTCTCAGTCAATTGACCTTTCGTTCTAGTTTGACGATCGCCAATCAGCTTTGTAATATCTCCTTTTTGCTTATACTCAGACATATCAAAACGAATGATTGCCTCATCATCATCAAACATCCCCTCTGCCAATGCCAGGGCAAGTTCTGTTTTCCCAACTCCTGAAGTTCCTAAAAACATGAAGGAAGACAAGGGCTTTCTTTGATCCTGTAAGCCAGCTTGTGCAACGGTTATAGCATTGACAACAGCATCTATAGCCTCATCTTGGCCTTTAACACGTCGTGACAGCTTTTCTTTTAAACCATCTAGCCTTTCCTTGTCACCTTTCAAAATCGTCGTGACAGGAATACCTGTTTTATTTTTTAGCACCTCTGCAATTTCTTGTTTCCCGACATGGGATAATCCATTTGTAGAACAAATTGTCGCTGCTTCATCTATTAAGTCAAAGGCTTTATCAGGTAAAAATTGATCGGGTATGTAGCGGACGGATAGAAGTACAGCTTGTTTTACAGCATCTGAACTAATAGATACCTGATGAAAATTTTCATAAATGGTTTTAGCTTGTTCAAGAATTTCAATCGCTTGAATAGTTGTTGGCTCATCAACCATAATCGGCTGCATTCTTCGCTCTAGCGCTCGATCCTGTTCGACATATTCATGAAATTCATCTAAAGTAGTTGCGCCAATCAATTGTATCTCACCACGTGACAAAACAGGTTTAATAATATTTCCAGCATCTAAAGCGCCCTTATCTGAACCACCAGCACCAACAATAGTATGAAATTCATCAATAAAGAGAAGATTCTCTCCATTGGTTTCTACCATCTCCTCAATAATTTTTTTAAACTTAACAATAAATCCTCCATCGTCGTCTGACATTAAACTAGATAGTTCTAGAGAGCGCACGGTTAAGTTTTTTAATTTTGGAGATACCTGGTTTCTTAAAATGGCCAAAGCAAATCCTTCAACAATAGCTGTTTTTCCAACTCCAGCTTCTCCTACCAAAATAGGATTATTCTTAGTTCGTCTGAGAAGAGAGGTCTGAACAGCTTCTACTTCTTTATCACGTCCGTACACCTGATAATCTTCTGCTTTTTTTGAAACTTTTTCTGTCAAATTATCTGTATAACGATCTAAATAGGGTGTTTTTTTCTTTTCTTCAGTAGTCACACTTAATCACCTCTTTCTTTTACTTCCTTGATTTGAAGAGTGAGCTTATCTTTTATCGCATCCACAAATTCTCGTGGATTGATTGTCCCTTCTCCAATCTGAGATAGAAACATTTCCCAGCCTCCTGTTGTCTCTGGATCAGAGAACTCATTGTCATAGAGATAATTGATAAGTAAATAGGCTTTGTTAGTAGGAGTTAGTTGACCTGTTTTTTTATCTTTGACAACATAGCCCTTGCTCTGAATTTTTTTAATGATTTCTCCTCTAGTGGCTTGTGTTCCTAAGCCATATTTAGGAAATATTTGGCCAATCAATTGGCTTTCAGTTAGTCTTTTAGGTGGTTTTGTTTCACCCCCTACAATCTGGACTTGTGTCTCAATTCTATCTCCTACTTGATAATCAGGAACTTCAACAGAACCTCGTACCTTTCTAGAACTCCATTCAGCCCATCCTAATTTATGAAGCGTTCTACCCTTTGTTTTAAAAACAAGACCACTATTTTCTACTTCAATTGTTTTGGTTGAATAATAACAATCATCCGCAAACATCAAGATTGCCTGCTTCACAACTGCTTCATAAATCAGTCGTTGGTCAGTTTTTAAATTTGAAAGGTTTGGAATTCTTTCAGTCGGAATCAAGGCTGAGTGGCTCGTACCAGACACTTTTTCATCATTGACATAATCTTCTCTAGGCTCCAAAAACGCTGGCTCAAAATGACAATTAATAGCTTTTTGATAGGCAGATAGATTTTCTTTTAAATCGTCAAACTCAAATTGATTGATGTATTCTGAGTCTGGTCGTGGATAGGAGAGAAATCCTTCCAAATACAGTCCCTCAACAATGCTCTCTGTTTTATCTGAGTCAAATTTCCAGGCGCTTGCTGCAAAACTTTGTAATGCAGACAAGGTAAATAGTTGTGGAGCGGATTTCTGATGATTTTCTACCTCAACTGAAGAAATAACAGAGGTGGTTGATAATCCCCTTGAAGAGGCTAAAATAGCCTCACTATCTTTAGTTTTATCTTTGGTAGTAAAGAATACCCCATTTTTCTTATCCTCCAGCTGAAGCTTCCAATATTTTTCTGGAGTAAAGTTGCGAATCTCTAAATCATTCTCACAAACTAGTCTGACCGCTGGTGTTTGCACTCGGCCAACCGATAGACTGCTACCTTTTGTTCGAGGAAGTTGTCCTCTTGCTTGAAGATCAAGTGTTGCAAGAGGTGATAAGTTCATTCCTACCAACCAATCACTTTGTGCACGTGCTTCAGCTTCCAAATAGTAATTATAGGTTTCTGAAGGTTCTTTCAATTCCTGAAAAGCTTTTTGAAGAGCTTTCTTTGTCATGGAGCTTGCCCAAAGACGTTTCCAAATTTTCTCCTTCCCTCCTGGTATATGCGATAAAATAGAATACGCAATTCGCTCTCCTTCTCTATCAGCATCCGTCCCAATAATCACTTGATCCGCTGCTACCACTTCATCATAGATTCTCTTAAATTTTTCTCTCGAATCCTTGTCCTCTTTCAGATGTTGCTTAAATGAAACATTTGTAAGAGGTAACTTATCAAGCGACCAATTATCTGGTTCTCTATATTCAAATAGGTGCCCTTCAGCAGCCACCACATGTACTTCAACTGGAAAATAGGGGGACTGCCTAATAACATAGACACCTTTCTTTTTACTAAATTGTCCCAAAGCTGTAGCGTAAGCTTCTGCCTGTTTCTCTTTTTCAGCCAGAACAACTATAACCATATCATTCTCCTTCTACTTCATTTTCTGCCATTGTAAGCTATAATTAAAAAATCTTTTGTAAAGGGACATTGACAAATAATAAAGTAAGTTGATATCAAAAAACAGTACAAAAAGTTATATAACTTTATACACAAAAAAGAGGCTCTTAAAGAGCGCTCTTTCTAGACTTTAAGTCCCTTCTTTGGGCTTTGGATAAAATTTTGATTTTGTACCACCTGTCTGTTTAACTGGTAAGGTTTTGTATGTTGTTCAACACTTTTTACAATCTTAGATACTGTCCCATGAATCCGTTTCATAGATTGCGCTAATTGTTGATCATCAAGAGATGTTAAATTATCAGTCCAAAGTGCCATATAGCGAATGGCTTTCTCAGAGGTATCTAACCCAAAATGCTTAGAAACGAGATAACTTGTCATCTCAGCTTCAAGTTCTCTACGATCTTTTGAGACATCTTCCTTATACGAGTTAGCAAATTTAGGATTATGCAGACTAGCATGTGCTAACTCGTGAATGGTTGTTGCAACGACTTCACCAGGAGTATTATCTGGATTCAAAAGTATTTTTTGTTCATCTGAATAAAAAGCTCCCCTCGCACTCTTCAATTCTTTTGCATCGTCTTGATAGATTGTTACTCCAATACTCTTAGCATAGTCTGAAAGCCCCTCTAGCACCTCTTTCGTACGAATATGATCCATATTAAAGTCATAGTGACGATTTGGCATCGCTTTTGGATAAAATTCAGGCTTTAAGGTTGTTTGAGACAACTCAAATACTTTATACGTAGCGAATTTAGCTAAGCCTGTATTTGAATCTCTTTCCTGGAAGAAGCGAGATTTTAACTTCCCTTCTTTCTTTAAAGCTTTTTCTTCAGGTGTCGCTTCAGAAAGTCTTTTATATTTTGGATTGCCTTTTCCGTTTTTTACCTGGTTCCCATTTTCATCCAATACAGGAATCATTTCAACCATCATAGGTCTAAACAAGGTAATATGTGATTTTTCACCTGTTTTAACCGAAAGATTGTCATGAACAACTTCTTTTGTTCGACCTGTTTTTTTATTGGTATAGGTATTTCTAGTTTCAAATACCTGATCTGAAGTAATCCCAAGAACTTCCCCCATCGATTGCCATTGATTATAGGTTGCGACTGCATTCGCTCCTGGCCACTGTTCCTGAATCAACGCTACATTTCTAGGTGAGAGTTCTGGAAACTTACTCATAAAATTCAGATACTCTTCCAACCGTTCAGGTGTTTCTGTGTACTCTCTCACTTTTTGAAAAGCAACTTCACTCAATTCATGAGGCGTTAAAGCAGCATAATCAATACTACTTGAGTTTACTTCAGGAGTCTCCAAATCCGAAATAGGTTCCTCTTTCAGAATCTCCTCTACACGCTGAAGCAAATTCGTTTTAGTTTCTTGCTTAGAAGATTGAAAAGCTACCGTTTCTCTTGTATCAGGAGTTTGACCTTCTCCTTTTTCTATCAATCGAGACGATTCATTTGCTTCCAGGGAAATTTCCTTATTCACCACTCTATTTTCCAGCTGAGAAAGAATTTCTTCATCCATCGATGCTAGTTCAGATTGACCGTTGAGTCGTCGATATCCTAATCCTAGCATTTGTGAAATTGGTGTAGTCTCATCTCCAATATCATAACGAATTCCCTCCTTAATCACTTCACCACCTGGAGCATAAACATCAAACTTAGTTTTGGTAGGAGGGATATAGCCTTCAGTGTTGCCTGCTGTTACTTGTTTCATTCCTTCTTGATGAATTGGATAAAAGTCCTGATTAGCCTTATATAGCTCCCTAGCAAAATCTTGATAAGATATCAGCTCGGTCTCTTTAAATGGCAATTTTGGGCCACCTGGGCGATCCTCAGACCATTGAAGACGAACATGGTAGTTTTCTTTATAAATATGATCTTGTTCCCATTCTTTATAAAAATCTGAATTTGTATCTAGGAGATGATCTTTCCCAGCTGCAGCCACAATCTGATCAAATTCATTATTGTACTGCTTCGCATAGTCAAGATACTGATTCCATGCCTTATGAAATTCCTCTGGAGTTTTTGAAATGTCACCTGGCACACCTAAATTATAGACAGTATCTAAGACTTGAGTAAAGGTAGCTGAATCAAGTGAGGTTTTATTCAGTGTGTTCTCTGGAGCTGGTAGTTCAGGTTCATCAGAAACCTCCTCATACTTCTTATTTTTTAAGATAGATAACATTTCCTCGCCACCATCTTTAACATATTCATCATTAATCGATAGTTGTTCAATCTGGCCATCACGTTCACGGAACACACCAAGAATAGGTGTTTTATCTACCGTATCTAGTTCCTTGGTAATTTTTGTCCGAGACTTAAAAACTGATATTGGAATATAGTTTTCTTCCTCTAACTCTTTGAATAGCAAGATAATATCTTTATCATCAGACTTTATAAGACTATCAAAACGTCCATCATATCGCCTAAGATTAGTTAAATCATCAAAATAGAAAGAAGTACTTTCTGTTGCGACTGAAAGATCTGATAAAACCTTTAGTTTGTCAAAAGCCGCTTCATTATTAGCCAATAAAATATTGTCAAAATGCCCATTTCCTTCTGCAAAATCATGTAAAGTTTTCTCAGGTGTCTGCCCTAATGCAATTGGCTTAATTCCTGTTAGGTGCATGAAGTGCTTTTCTTCAAAATGCACTTGTACAGTCTTATCAGGGGTAACATAATAAATCTTTGAGTTTGCCAACTCATCCAAATAATATTGTGCTGCATTTTGCAAAGCTAGTCTACGGATTGGACGATTTAATTTAGTTAATTCATCCAAGGAAATAGAGTGATAGTAGCCATCATTACTTGACTGAAACTCTTCATTTATGGTAAAATAAAGTAAATGAGAGGATGTCGTAGGACGACTGGTAACAGAGCGTTCAAAGGTGCCAGCTTTTGGTACGGGTGTGGGACTGCCTTCAGCTTCGGGCTGTAAAGACCCCAGACTACCACTGGTCCTCTCATTTTTTTGTTGCTCCAAAATCACATCTAGCTCTTGAGATTTCTCAGGGGCTTTTTCTTCTGAAGCCTCCATAATCTTAATGGGATGAGTCTCAAAACGTGACATCAAGTTATCCAATAATTCTCGACTTAAAACCACTTCTCCCTCTTGTTCTTCCAGATAGTGGAACAATGTATTTGGAGTTACCACAAAACCATAGGTAAAGTCTCTTGTTCCAGATTCAATCAATGGATACTCCAACATTCGCTCAACCGATTGTGATAGATTATCAAGAGTTCTTTCATCAAAATAGATGCCAAAACTGTCACTCGAAAGGCTTTCTATCTGCTTGTTGGTATTGTAGGCTGCTATTGCAAGCTCACCAATAAATCGGGTTGAAATATCTACTCCCAAAGTTCTCTGATGAGGTTTCAATGCTTGATACAAGGAATCCTGCTCTGGAGTCCCTTTTTTCTTGTATAAATCAACTGTTCGATCATCAATAGAGCTTAAAAGTGAATGAATAGAAGACAGTACTTCCATTCGCTTATCATTGAGATATTTTGTAGGATGGCTATTTCCTAACTTCGCAAAGACATCATACAGATAGAAATCTGGTGCAAATTCGATTGATAATTCTCCAGATTGAATCCGATTATTTAATCTCTTAGTTAATGCTTCGTTTTCCTGCTTTACCTCTTCGTAGCTCATCAATCTTTCAGCATTCTTTTCTGTATTGGCAATAGATTCTTGATTATCTAGAGGATGTTTTTCTGCCACAGATGAAATTTGTGATTGATAATCATGATCTGCTTTTTGTGCCTGTTCTAAATAAGGACTTGGAAGATTTTCTCCCAATTGCGTTGAAAGATCACTGTCTTCACTACCAATATCATATCGAAAATCATCTGTCAGACGATTCCCCACCTCATCTTGCAATGCAAAATAAGTTTTATCATATCCCAGACTAAGCATTCTCAAATTATTCTCTTCATACAATTGAGCTATAAAGTCCTTATATGGGATCACATCCCCTGATGAGAATTTCTGAGATAGATTTGGATTTTCTGTAAAATCAAAGGCTACAAATAACTCTGTAGGTACTGAGCTTCCCTCTTCCTCTATCATTTGTTTTACTCCAGCATTTTCTTGCCCTTGTTTGGCAAGTAATTCATCCACCTTCAGTCGTTCCTCATCTGTTTTCGGATGATACTTAGTTTGTGAAGATAATTGAAACTCTCCTTCTTCAGTCAACTCCAGGGCAACTCTTCG
>ERZ773087.1522-NODE-1522-length-14377-cov-5.572127_pt1 | contig 14377 bp, 8 predicted proteins | sample MGYA00511375_ERZ773087 | MGnify/ENA primary metagenome ERZ773087 (study PRJEB29015, sample SAMEA2737995) | human oral metagenome | biome: human oral; feature: human-associated habitat; material: dental | place: China | collected 2063 ...
CATACTCAGGATGAGTGAAAATTTCGCCGTACTTAACACCATCAGCCCACTCAATATCATAGACAGAGTCTACTTCTTGGATATAAGAAGCCAGACGCTCCAGACCATAAGTCACCTCAGCAGTCACTGGTTGAGTTGGTAGCCCTCCAACCTGCTGGAAGTAAGTGAACTGAGTGATTTCCATACCATCCAGCCAAACTTCCCAGCCCAGACCAGCAGAGCCAGTTGACGGATTTTCCCAGTTATCCTCGACAAAGCGAATGTCGTGCTCCAGCGGATTGATACCCAAGAGCTCCAAAGATTGCAAGTAAAGTTCTTGAATATTGCTTGGAGAAGGCTTCATAACCACCTGAAATTGATGATGTTGATAAAGGCGGTTCGGATTTTCCCCATAACGGCCATCTGCCGGCCGACGAGACGGCTCTACATAAGCTGCATTCCACGGCTCTGGCCCAATAGCCCGCAGGAAGGTATAGGGACTCATGGTTCCCGCCCCCTTCTCATTATCATAAGCCTGCATGAGCATACAGCCCTGATCGTTCCAGAACTGCTGTAAAGTCAAAATTATTTCTTGAAACGTTAACTTCTTAGACATTTTTTACTCCTTTAATTTCTTGAGATTCTTGCGAAGCGTTCAAAAGGGAACGATTATTTCCCTTTTGAAAAGCTAGTACATCGCCTAGACAAACCGCCCATAGCGGTTGTCGTTAGTCAATCGAACCCTTAGGTTCGCAATTGACTTTGGCGAGGTGAAATGTTAACTTCTTAGACATTTGTTACTCCTTTAGTTTGTTTATATCTCTTTGTCTATTATTTTCTGCTGTATGAACCAATCCAACAAGGGAAGTGTTTTATCTGTATTTGCCCAACGATGATAAGAATTAAAGACCGCTTGAACACTGCCTAGATTTTCTACTAACTTGTCAACTGTCAAAAAACTGCGCCAGTATTCGTAAAAAATACTAGCATAATTCCCTTGATAAGTCGAAGTACCGAAATCATTCAATGAGTGCCAACCGTGCTTTTTCTGAAAGAGCTTTACGAGAGACTGATTACATGCTTTTTCTGCTCGAAATTCCTCATCTGTAAAGAAATACTTGCGACTAATATACTCAGCCATACCTTCTTCAAACCAGATATAGGCACCGTATCCATCAAAGTCATCTAAAAAATGCTCTGACCAATGAGCCAACTCATGGCCTACAATCTGCAAGAGGGAATTTCCTGACAAACACTTATAGTGGCTTTCTATTGCTCGAGTTTGGTGAGAGGTCTCGTAATTCTCCAACTGAAGGAGATACAAATCTTTCCAAACCGGCAACTCGGGAGTCATAACCATCCGCTTATCATTTGTATAAGCCGGCACAGGACTTTCACGAATGATCTGCGTAGCAGAATCAAAATCGGACCAAATGATGGCTTGCGGCAAGTCATAAACCGCAAACTCGTCTTTTAAAAAAGCCAGATAATCCTGCAACTTTGCGGCATTCTTTGCAACGAAATCTCGAAAAGCTACTAATTGATTCTCATCTTTTACAAGATAAAGGTTCTCCATGAATCTCCTTTCTTTCGAACAATAGACTCAGTACGCAAAAGAACCACATCCGACACTCCTAGGCTCTTCAACCTAGGGGCGTTGAAACGCGGTTCCACCCTAATTTATTACTTCATTACTTTAAAAATTATAACCGAAAGCGCCATCTGCACTGCTTCCCTATCCGGCTCACACTATCCCGAACTCGCTAAAAAGTAGACAATGAGAATTCTTTCTAAAAAAGATTATAGCAGAAAATAGACCTAATGTAAAATACTTATCGAAAAATCCCTCAAGTTTCAACTTAAGGGATTTTAACTGACTTGAAAACCAATTAGACTTGTTTAGGTTTTTTCGGTTTTACTACTCTTGGCTTTCTGCCATCAAGTTTTCTCTTGGCTGCTCTGAGATTGGCAATGGCTTCTTTGACATCTTCCTGGCTGGCACCTGGATCCGCCAATACTGCCTTAGCCTCTGCATAGGCCTCTAGATAAGCCGTCTTAACAGCATCAGTAGCGTAGATAAACTTATTGCTGATGGCTTGGTAATGTACCTCATCCTCAACTAATTTCTTAAGGTTAGCAAAGTTGGTCGCCTTGCCATCCAACTTCTTCTCTGCTGTAGTCAGCTGAGCTAGGGCAGTATCGATTTGCTCCTGGGTCACCTTGTCCTGCACCAAGAGCAGAGACACTGCTTGGAAGGCCTTGTCATAAGCACGGCGAGTCCTATCCTTAGCATTGGCATAAGCTCCTGTTTTAGTAGTAGCTGCATAGGCTTCCACAGCTGCCTTAACCGCAGCAATATCAGAGTCCTTGCCGTCTAGATTAGCAGATGCTGTTTCAAGCTTACTTCTTACTGCATCGACTTGCGCTTGGGTCAGCTTGCTTGTCAAAGCTTCCTTGGCTGCTTGATATGCTTGGTCGTAGGCTGTGCGCTTCGCTGCAGAAGCATTGTAATAATGAGCAGTGCTGACCAGACTAGACTGCTGATTGACAGCTGCCAGCAAGCCTGACTTGGCAATAACTCCCAGCTTCAGCAGATTATTCTGGCCTTCTTTGACCTCGACAGTCGGCTCATTTTCCCAGAGCTCATAACCAGTCGGCAGGTTGACAAAGACCGAGTAAAATCCAGCTGCTACGGATCTTCCAAAGGCATGCTTGCCAAACAGTTCTGCTGGAAGCGTATAGGCATCGCCATTGTTATTCTTGAGAACCACTTGGGTATTCTTCGGAACAGCTTGATCAAAGGCAACGCTGACCGGTGCAAAGACCAGCTTCTTGACTAGAAACTCAATTGTCTTAAAGCTATCTTGGGCTGTTAACTCAAACTCCTGAGTCAGATCGCTGTAGAAACGAAGCTTGTCCTTATCATAAGTGAAGATTTCAGCTGTATAGCGACCAAATGGCAGAGCATTGATTTGCTTGCCTTTGTCCAGTTCGACATACTTGCCCTTGCTGTCCTTGATTCGATAGACAAAGGTTGAAGATACATCCTGATGCGTATTAGCATCTACCAGAGCGACACGGATACGACCATCATTTTCAGCACTTACTAGCTCTGACAGAGCTATGGCATCACGGTTGCCCGCATAATCCTCTACTACATAGAAAATCTTGGACTTGTCCACCCCTTTTGGCAAGGTGTAACTGCCATCCGCATTGGCTGAGATGTAAACTCTGTGCTCATAGTCCCGCTCAGTACCAAGAGCATCCAAACCTTTATAGGTCACTTGTCCCTTCTCGTCCGCCTGCAGATAGAAGACCTGTTCTCTCAAAATACCGCCGTTACCGACATCTTTTGGCTTACGAGCTGTAAAAGTTTCTGCGCCATCCTTGGTACTGATATAGCCTGAGCTAATCAAAGGTTTCTGCGTATCAATCTGCAGGTTAAAGGTAATCTGCTGTTCTTTAGCACCTGGTACAGCTGGCGTATAGCGAACCACATAGGTATAGAGGCCATCCTCTAGCTTATCTCCCTTGCTGTCACGACCATCCCACAGTGTGTTTTCCATAAGGTAAGACTTAGGATTTCTTTCTAGACCGCTGTAGTGGTTTTTACGCTCACTATGAGCTGGACTGCTCTGCCAGATTGGGAAGCGATAGTCCCTATCATCTGCCGTATAGACACTAGCTGTTAGATTATTAACATTGCGATAGAGAACTGTCCGATACTGGATGCTATCTTGATTGCCATCTCTATTAGGCGAGAAGGCCAGGCGAATCTTGCCATCCGCTCCTAGCTGTAGCACATGCTTACCGTCAGCAGTTTCAGCAGTTCCCAGTACGACCGTGCCGCGAGTAGCCGTTTGACCGGTAGAATAGAGCGTGTCACTGGATTCAGTCAAAAGAGTAGAGGCATGGCTATTAGCTAGGATACTCTTGTCTTTTGGCACTGGATAATAGAAGCCTGACTTGCCTTCTTGAACCAGATTGTAGATTGGTCTTTCTACAGCTGGCAGATCTTGGAATTGCCCACGGAAGCCCATAAATGGCAGGCTGACCACATCACCATCATCTGCTGGATCGACAAAGCGGACAAAACCTTCTAGGAAATAGCCATTCGGCATCTGCTTGAGCAGCTCTTCCGCAAACTTAGCAGTATTTACCTTAACCGTCACTTTCTGGCTGCTGTGAGCCTTGACAGTAACTTCTGGCCAGACTGTTTCAGTTAATTTGCGAGGTGTCAGAGTATAGTAACCATCCTTAACCGCATCCGTATTGGTATTGACAATCATCTTCAGCGTCCGGTCCTTATCAGTGATATTATGAACCGTAACATCAAAAGTGAAGCTGTCTTGGACATTGCCCAAGGAAACGCTAGGATATTGGTTATCCCCTGTCACATAGAGACCGGTAGAAATAGCCGCTGCCGTATCTACGATACCTGCGCCCTGCTGACGCGGAGAGGTATAGACACCAGTTTCCTTATTGACGTGCAGCTTGGCTGTGGACATGAGGAGGGCTTTGACTAAGTCTGCATTCTGAGCAGGCGTCAGGTCTGGATAGTGCTGAAGCAGATATTCCTTGACCAGAGCCGCTACACCAGCCACATGAGGAGCAGCCATACTGGTTCCCTGCATATTACCATAGGTATTATCGTTAAGAGAAGAATAGATACCACCGCCTGGTGCTGTCACATCCGGCTTGAGCAAACCATCTGTCGTCACTCCCCAGCTAGAGAAGTCAGACAGACTACCTGCTCCTGGATGCGGCCGATTAATCTGTTCCCCGCTAAAGGATACCTTGTAATGACCGGCTGCTAAGGCCTCTCCATACTCCTTTCCGATAAAGGCTGACGGAATCTTTTTAGATTCACTGTCTATGGCCATCTTGTGGTTGGCACCTTCAACGTTATTATAGACCAGAGCACCAACAGCACCATGCTTGATGGCATTTTTGAGCTTTTCAGAAAAAGACATAGAGCCACGCTGGATAAGAGCCAGCTTACCTGTCAGATCCTTACCAGCAAAGTCCTCTTCACGGCCAAGACCAACATGGACATACTCATATTCCTTGCCCTTTTCAAAGCTTGCATCTGTGTCGCTCACAGCATAGCTGAACTTGCCATTCTGCAGCTTAGCATTCTTCTCCAAACCATGGACTGCCATGACTTGCTCGGTGAGAACCGTATTATTGACAGAAGCGACTGAGATAGAGCCTTCTGCTACTGATGGACTGCTAACCAGACCATAGTCTGGATTTTCAACCAGAGGCTTAGAGTAGCCGCTGCCAAAGGTATTGTCATTACCCGCCGCAATGACCACGCTCACTCCCTTGGCCCGAGCACGCTCAATAGCCGCCTGTAGACTCGTATTGACATTGACCGTTCCCCCTGTCGCTGACCCCAAGCTCATATTGATGGTATCTGCTCCCAGAGCCACCGCATCATCAATGGCTTTGACATAGATACTCTCGTCAGTAGTGAGCTGACGATCGGAGAAGACCCGCATAAACATGACTTGCGCTTCTGGTGCAACACCGTAGATGTACTCATTATTAGGAGCTTTCTTGTTGGGATTTCCCGCTGAAATCCCAGTTACATGCATACCATGTGAGTTGCTGTCTTTTTCCTTGATATTGTCATCACCGTCAATATAGTTATAGGCATAGACAACCTTGCTATTGTACCACTTCCCGTAGTTAATGCCGGCCTTTTTCTTGGCTTCTTCCAGAGCTGCCTCTGTCTGATACTTGGCTTTTGATGGATCAGAAATCTTCAGAACCTCATGATGGACATCCAGACCTGAGTCGATAATCGCTACCAGCCGGCCTTGGCCTTTATAGCCCTGAGACCAGGTCTGAGGAACCTTGATAATCTCATTGGTACTGATGCTGCTTGGCTTAGCACCTTGAGAAGCGGCAGGCTCTGCTGTTGCATCAGGATTAGCAGCAGGCTTGTCTGAGTCTGTGGCTGCCGGAGACTCTACAGTCGGACTAGGACTAGCTGGAGCTGTCGGCTTGGATTCCGTGGTAGATGGTTGAGTTACCTTCTCAGCACTTGAAGAAACCTGTTCCGATGAAGAAGCCGCTCCTTTCTCTACAGGAGCTGCAGCTGCTTCCTTAGCCTCTGCCGTAGAAGGCTGACTAGCCTGATCTGTACTTGAAGCAGCCGATTCAGAAGAAGCTGGTGCTGCTTTCTTCACAGGGGCTGGACTTACCGGCTGACTCTCAGGTGTAGCTGCTTGAGAAGCAGGCTCAGTCGCTGATACCACAGCGGCAGTCGGCTGACCTTGCCCTGACGAACTAGCTGTCGCCTGCTCATCCGCCTGAGCCTGTCCCGCACCAAAAACCAGAGCAGTTCCCAGCAGAACAGAAGCCAGACCGAACTTGTATTTACGGAGTGAAAAACGTTGTCTTTGCATAGAAGTCTCCTTATCTTTATTTATAAACCATATTATAATAAAAATTTTCTGACAATTCATACAATCCTAACAAATTTAACCAAAACGTAATAATGACGAACGTTATAGTCAAGAAAAGCTATATGATAAAGTTTCAAGCCTCTATTTATTTGAAATACAGAACAAATACATCTTAAAATCCGGAAATAAGAAAAACCAATCAGAACAAGCGCAGAATGGACCAGTTTGATTGGTTTGTGATAGGATGTTTATTAGATATTATTTCTCAAACTCAGCCAAAAACTTCTCTAGTTCTTCCTGAGCTTCAGGCGTTGTGCCTCTGAGTTGGCCCAGCATGTTTACAAGTTCAGCTGTTTTACTTTCAATCTCCTTATTAGTACGATTGATATTGGCAACAATCTCTGTTAGCAAAGCACATCTGCCAAGTTCCAGAGAGGCTGATAAAATCTCGGGGACGTTTGAGGTGTTTCTTGTGTTATAAGTTTCTTTCTAGTTATTGGGTTTGAGAAACAGCAGAGCGGTTATCAATAGCCGATAACTTCTTTTTCTACTGCTGCTATGATTTCTTGGGGAATGTCTGAGATAGCCAAACGATAAACGATATTCTGTCTGGGATTGTAAAGCCCCAAATATTCAATGCTGCTAAACTCAGGATGAATAGAGCGAGTCCCCATCAGGTAATAAATCAGCAGCTGCAAGGTATGGTCTTTGTTAGGCTTTGTCTTTGATACCTTAAAGTCCCAGAGGGTATCTGCGGTCAAAAAGTCACCATCTCCAATCGTGATTTGGTTCGTATAGGCACCTTTCAAGTCAAAACCATCTTTAACTACTGGACCATAGCCAACAAAGAAAGCTAGACTTCTCTCTACCATGGTACGAATATTAGCAAGCGTCTGCTCGTCCGGTTCTATCTCTTCAACTGGCTTATAAAAAGCCATTCCAGCCCGATAAACCACATCAAAGCCTACCAACTTACAAGCGTTTGAAATAGAGCTATCATCCAGATTGGTAATCTTGCTGAGAAACTCCTGTGCCAGAGCTTCCATCCCTGCCATGGAAGCACCTATCAGAGAAATCTCAAAAGCATGCTCCTTGGCTGAACCACTCATAAACCGACTAAGATAGTCCACGCAAAGCCCAATTAAATTAGGTGAAACATTTTCTTGAGTAGACAAGACTTTCCCATCTGAAAGCTCTTCCTCAGAAAAGAGCTTAACTGGCAAAAAACCGCCACGAGGCTGTTTAATTTGCGAAATCCGTTGCGTTACTGATGTCATGATAATCTCCTTTTCTACCACCACATTAATCTTCTTGTGGCTTGATAATTTCTCTAATCAACTCTGCCTCTTCACTTTCTGAAGGAGCCTCTTCTAAAATGTTGAGATAGAACTTTTTAATATCAAAGTCATTAAGAATATAGTATACTTGACTATTATTGCACGCAATTGATAAAAGATTCAAAATATCATCAGATTGCCAATTTTTATATTGTGATAATTTTCTAATAACGTTATGAGTGTTTTGGAAATTTGCACTACTTTCCAATGCAGCTAGCAAATCTGATTTTTCTTGCTCCTCTTCTGTTTTTTCTCTAGGTAACGATGCTTCTTTTTTATAAGCATTTTTCTTCTCTTCAAGCTGTTCATTAAAGACCGCTTTATCAATCATTAACTTAATTAAGTTATCTAATTCTTTTCCCTCGGAATAATCAGCAGGAGCAAAATAACCAATCCGATTCTCTCGAATCATCTTATGAACCTTTCTTCTATCATTTTTTTCTGGGTCAAATACACCTACAGAATAACCACCGTGCGAATTCACCAACTTCATACATGGAATATCTGTATCACTATCACCAATATAAATCATATTTCTAAAAGGAACTCGCAACTGATCAACTGGGAAAGAATCATTGACTGCAGGGTCATTTACATCAAGTACTCCCTTAGAAATTCTAAATAAAAATTGTGTCTTATTTGTGTAATTTACTACTTGAGAAGGCCAAACTGCAACACCATTTTCATTACAATAAAACGAAGTTGCATATATTCTTTTAAAGGCACCTTTTTTTGAAATGGATGTTCCTTCAATCATTTCTTTTAAACCTGAAGATATAATGTAATGTTCAATGATAACACCTTTTTCTTCCCCATATTTTCTTATACGTTCAAACCATTCTTCCACTCCAGGAAATAATGCAACTTTTGAACCATATTTAGCAAGTTCTTTCTTCGTAAATAAAACTTTCCCAGCAGCTTCTTCCTTCATGGTATACATATAGGCAAGATTCTGATCCATATTATTTGCAGAAGCTAAACCATTTGATTTTTCCCAAAACTCAGCAATATTAAATCCTACAGATTGAATATACCCTTGTGCTTGCATATCATCAGGTGAAAGCGTCTTATCAAAATCATAACAAAGTGCAATAACCGGTTGTTCCTTTTTCTTTTCTCGTTTAAATTCTGCGGCTGACATATTTTTGTTCCTTTCTATAAAAAAATATTGTTCATTTATTATTCTTCTTTAAATTTAATTCTAGGAGTAACTGTTATATCCGACTTTTTGTCTTTAATCACATCAACTTCAACTGGTATGGGGTACAACTCACCAACAAGGTATGCTGTTCCGGTAGGTAAGTATGAAAATCTAGTTAATTGATTTTTATTAATAAAAGGTATTGTTTTTAAAAGATACTCTAAATCAACATTATTTTTTATTCGATGTATTAAGTAATTATTACACTGTGACAGCACTGTAGAAGAAAGTTCACTCGGTCTCTGACTTGATAACATTAAGAAACAACCAAACTTCCTCCCTTCACGTGCAATCTTTTTAAATATTTCAACCTCATTAAAAAGACTATTCTCTTGCAACTTAGAAATATACCTATGTGCTTCTTCAAAAATAAATAGATTTACATTTCTATCCTTTAATTCTAATGCTGAACTATCCTCAAACTTTTTTTTCAAAAGATAGCTAGTGAAAAATAGTAGTAAATCATCATCCATATTAGAAACATTATAGACTGTTATCTTTGCATCTTTCGTTTTTTTTTGATTGGCTCTTTTTTTAAACAATTTCCCATATCTATTTTGGATGTTTTTTATCCTAGTCTCCAATGTTGCAGAATATCCTCGAGCTTGTGTATTTCCGCGACATTCTTCTAAAAGAAACACGAACTCTAAACCATCAAATAAGTCGTCAAAATTTCTAATTTTATGATTTGCTTCTTCAATTTCTTTAGAAATTTCTGAATAATCAGCATACATAGAAGATTTTAATGCTGAAATAAAAATCTCCTCATCATTACTGCTAAAATTGCCATATTGCGCATGATATTTGCTCGTATCAATATCAATGCTACTCAAAAGTCCTACAATTTTTGCTCTTTTAGCCACAGTATCTGACTGCTGATTAAAGTACAAATTATATGCAATATAACATCTCAATTTTTTGTTATCTAATTTATTATTTGAAAGACAATTTGATAATTTTAAAGCTGTTTGTACAATAGGTAACTGAACTAACTCTGATGGTTTTATTAAATTTAACCAATCTTGTAATCCTAAAGATTCTAAATCTATATAATAATCATTTAGCACATCTATAATATTTGCTTCGTTAATTTGACCGTATTCATTATGAACATCAAAAATATTTAATAACAGATTTGTTGTATCTTTTGTGACAACTTCATTAATTATTCTTCTTACAGTAGTTGATTTACCTGAGCCAGTATTTCCTAAAACTGCAGAGTGATGAGTTATCAAACTATTTAGTTTTAATTTAGCTTCGTATTTATTTTGTATCATTCCAAGTGAAATAGATTTCCTACTTTTTTTATTTGAGAAAACTTTTCGTAGTTCATCATCACTGGATAGATATACCTTATCCTGTAAAAAAGGGTACTGCTTTAAATTATAACTGATAGTTTCACCTTCTAATATACCGATTGGAATACATTCGAATCTTCCAGTATAATCAAATTTTGATTTTTCATCTCTTGCTAACTGAACCTCCTTATCTTCAACTCGAACGACTTGATAAATAAAACGATCTCCAAATTGGCTTTTTATTGTCACATAGTCAATTACCCCCCTTGATATATACACATTTCCGTTATAGTTATAAATCAATTTTTCAAAATTACTTACCTCAAAAATTAATCTATCATATGAAACTGAGACAACACGCCCAATACTATTCATCTCCATTCTCCTCGGTTACCCCTAACTCTTCTATCAGAGTATAATTAATTATCTCATCTACTAAATATTTAAAATAATGAGCTTTAGTTTTATTATCAACATCTTCTCCACCAATCAAATGAAAGCCCTCTTGTCCCTGGAATTCTCGAAAAAATCTCTTCATTTTATCTTCTTCTTTATCTCCAAAAACAATCAAATTAAAATCTTGATTTCTTAGATTTTGAGAAATAATATTGTTAATATGTTCATCAGGAAATCCATACCCCAAAACAATGAGTGTCGTATTTGGCACTTGAAGAATGTTAGCAAATTCTCTAAATAATTCCGAATAGGGGGCTTGAGCAGTCTCTTTATGCTTTAGCATTGTTGGATAAATAATAACTTCACTCTCATCAGGCATAATTTGATCTCTTTGGATAAGTATGCTATTATCGTCAGATGTCCAATTTATTGAACCGTGAATTTTTAACAAATTGGCTTCTTTAAATGTAGGTTGCCAAACATTTTTATATCTATTAGTATCATCAACCACTCGGTTTCTAAATAAATTTACATTAAATTTTCGATGCAAATTATTCTCAAATCCAGTTGAATAAACAATTCGATTGTTTTCTAAAGCATATTCATTAAATAAATCATAGTTAGTCGTAACGATAGTGACTTTGCTACCTAATTCAGTTCTATGTTTAAAAACTGATTGAAAAAATTTTTGATAGGTACTTAATGTAGTCCCGCTTTGATAAACTTCACTTCCTAAAGTAGGAATTGTATCAATAAATTCTCGTTTCAAAGTTTGAATTGCTTCTTCCAACTCGCTATCATTTGGGGAAAAATTTAGACCATTTTGCAACCAGTTCAATAAACTTTCAATATCGGAAAAGGATTTATAGAAATTATCATCTAAGAATTCTTGATGTTCTTGGTTTCGAACATTATAAAATTCTTCAATAGAGGTTTTATTATTTTTTTCTAGCAAATCTAAAAGATTAGAACTTACTCTAAGCTCAGTTTTCAAGGAATCTTTTCTATTTTTATCTTCTTCGTTTTCATATTTTTTCTCTAACCACGAATGATTTGATTTAATACTATTATTCAAAAAATCTAAATTTTTTGAATTTAGAAATTGCCTTACTTTTTTATATACAACATCATAATCATTTAAAATCTTACGCATAGTTGTAGACATTAACGGAATATCCTCTGATGAACATCCTGATCCAATAAAGACAACTAAATTTCTAGATACAAACTGTTTATTTATAAAAACACTTAAACTTTTCTTTTGCTGCTCAAAATCATTTTGTTCAAATTCGTTTATTCCGTTTTTATAGTGATATAAGTTGCTCGCCATTATATATCTCCCTTATCAATATCAAGTTTTAATATTACTTTAAAATAATTATCTATATTTTCAAAAAATATTTCTTTAATATTATTAATTAGTCGTTTTCTACGTAATACAATATCTTTATCGTCAAATTTATCACACTTAAATACCTTGTTAATATAAAGGTCAAAATCTGGATAATAGGCTAAAATCTCCCTTTTCTTCTCAAACATACAATTATTTACAGCATTATTTGACGCTTGATAGAGTAAAGTCAAATTACCTAAATCATGCTTTAGATTCTTATTATATGGAAATACACTTTGCGGGATAATATGTTCAAGGTGCCATATTGCATTTCCTTTTTTATCCAACTCTGTAAAGTCAAAGTCATTAAGTTGGTTATGATATTTTTCTATACTAATAAGAAGAAATCGTGTGAATATAGCATGATTATTCTTATAATGATTTTTTCTCAGCAGTATTATTTCCCCAATCTGTTCATTATAATAACCTAACTCATAACTCACAAAAGTTTGAACAATTTCCTTATCTGTTTTATTAAAGTTATAGCATTCGGTCTTTTCTAGAAAGTAATCTTTAATTTTTTTCCCGTAAACCAATTCTAATTTTTTTAATAATTGTTCCATAGTATATTCCTATAGTTTCCGCCTTATCATCCTGACATCAGTTGTTATATAGTATACTTGATTAGTAAAGCTTAAGTTTCTTCGATTTTTCTGAACTCAATACGTTATACGCATACAAAGTTGATTTGTTTACATCTATCATTATATCAATTATTACACATTCTATAAAGTATTTATGTAAAAATCCAATGTTTTTTATCGACTTCCGCCTTCACATTCCCTAACCAATGTCTATTAAGCACCAAAAATCCCCTAGAATTTTCAATTCTAAGGGATTATTCTTTATCCTGCTGCTTCTGGTGCTGGCTCCGGTTTTGTTTTCTTATTTGGACTGGATAGGCGGCGCTTGCTGTCTCGGATAGTATTGAGATCCTTGAGGAGTTTGGCAAAGTGGGCTTTCTCTGGGTAGGCTTCTGCAGAGGCTGCGGTATAGCGCATAAAGAGGTCATAAGTGCGGGAGATTTCCGTGCGCAGCTGCTTGGTCTTACCGACTTCTTTGCTGGACTTGGCTGCACGCGCTAAGGCTTCGGCCTTATCATAGTCTTCCTGAGCAGTCGTCACTGCGCTAATCACCGGTGAGAGTCCCAGCGTAGTTACTGCCGCATTGTAGGGCTCTTCCTTGAGGGTTTTGAGGAGGCTCTTAATCTCAGCAGTGGCGACATCGTTATTATGCTTGGTGATATCCTTGTACTTGGTTAGGACTGGAGCCAGCGTCTCATGGGCTTCCTTGAACTTTGCTTCCTTTATCTTAGCAAATCCCCTATGCAGGGTAAAGAGCCCGACCAGAGCACTATCTCGCTCCTTATCTACCTCTGCCAGACTTATAGTCTGTTTCTTTTCCACGCTAGCTAGCTGTTTTTGGAACTCTTCTAGCTTGCTTGTAAAGGGCTCCAAGTGCGTACCATACATATCTTCGTCCTTATTTGCCTTAACAAAGTCGGTGATGATTTGACGAGAATCTGTCATCAAACTTTCAAACTCGCGGTGAGTAAAGTTGCTATAGGTCAGGGGACGAATGGTGTAGTTAGTAGTCATAATAAAACCTCTCCAATAATTTGATGAACTAAGTATAGCACGTGGCGATAAATCTTTTGCAAGGCTGCCCTGAAATGTCATTTTTTATCCCTGAAATAACACTTTTTCAAAATCAAAGACATAAAATATCCCCACCTGATGATTTCTTCAACTTCAGATAGGGATTATTTCTCTTTAAAAATGAATTATTAAGGCATTTCACGCTTAGAATACTTTAAAATTTTAACAAACACTGGTATTCAAACTTCAGAAAACCTGTAAATTATAGTAAATCACATCATCTGATAGATAGAAAGCACGGATTTTTTCGCAAACTGGACTATTCGAAACCTTGCTTATCTAAATATTTTAGTAAACACTCGTATTCAGCCTTTAGATTGTTTGGATATTTAGCCACAGATGACTCTTCGAGTTTTTAATGATTACCTTTCTCTCCTATCTCTCCACTCTCAAGGGATCGAAGATCTCCTCAATCAGTTGGGTGTAATTTCCAATTCTTAGGTCTTCTTCATCTAATTCCCCCATCTTAGTATTTCGTTGGATATCGGTCTCATTTTACATCTCTCATTATAGCACAGAAGCAGCTTGTTTTATAGTTTCTTCCGGTGGTAGAGATAAAAATCCCCAGTTCTTTTTAAACTGGGGATACTTTTATATTTTTAATTCATATACTTCCTGCCAGCCAGCTGGTCCTAATATCCGCTGGGGCTGTTTGCTAAAACCAGTCTCTCGGTAGAGATAGGAAGCGACTTGATTTCT
>ERZ773087.1526-NODE-1526-length-14347-cov-52.428561_pt1 | contig 14347 bp, 17 predicted proteins | sample MGYA00511375_ERZ773087 | MGnify/ENA primary metagenome ERZ773087 (study PRJEB29015, sample SAMEA2737995) | human oral metagenome | biome: human oral; feature: human-associated habitat; material: dental | place: China | collected 2063 ...
TGGGGAAAATGTGGGGAAAAATTAGATAATTAAAAAGGCTAAATGACTGGAAATACAATCGTACTAAGAGTAAAATCATGAATATTAACTATTTGATTTCCTCCTATCCTTCCTACAGGAGAGTTGTTTTCATTGGAAGCTGTGAAAACGATATTGGGATACACAAATCCGTGTTGTGGATGTCTATCAGGATCATTTGTAGCGTCATAGAATCGAACATTCGTTTCATTTTCTATATATCTAATGGCAGATCTAATAGCTCTCTCTTGTGAAGGAGTGATATTCTTATTAAATTTAAAACGAGCCATAGACCAAAATTTACCAACATATGGAGTCAATCCAAATGACGTAGATATTCTATTATCATAAAAAGCCATACCTGATTCAGGAATTACAGGGACTCCAGAAGATGATTTTTTTGGATTATAATCATAAGTGCTTTTTGAAAATAAAATCCCATAATTTTTAAGAGACAGAAATTGTTCCTCAGATAATTTAATATCATCAGAGTAAAAATATTCATCCCCAACTTTCACAATAGTCTCTCCAGAAGACAATTTTATGAGTTCCTTTTTCTCATTTTTTTCAATGATGTTATTATCATCATTGTATACAACTTTTGAATAGTCTTCTACTTCTCTTAGGCAAGAGGAAAATAGAAACAAAAATAAACCGGTATAAAAAAGTGTTTTCATATATATAAAATTTTATTGTGCAAATATAGTAAAAATAATTTAATTATTTTACTATTTTGTGTTTTATTTTATTATAAGAAAAAGTATTGATATGATAATACAAGGATAAGAGAAAGATAAGATGGGGAGTATATGTATTGTACATATAGCAATGCCCGTGCGGGCTGATAGCTCGGAAAGTAAAGACACGACCCTGCGGGATCGTGTCCAGCTTACTAAACATACTCCTCAAGTATGTATGTGGTCAATCTGTTGAGTTTTTCTTGGTCAAATTGTAGCTCAAAAATTATCCTGCTCCAAGAGAGTTTGCTCCTGAGAAACTGCAATCCCAAGTCCTCAAACTCCTTCTTGTAGCTCTCCGCCCTCCTGATGATACGCTCATCATCAGGGAATATCTTAGCAATCTCGTCTATAGGTGCATACTCTACGAATGACATGAATAGTAATAGCTTTTCGGAATCTTCTTTCATAATATATTGATTTGTAATGTTATACAATTTAAACTTGCCCAAAAAGAGTACTCAAATTTACCAAAATGAGTACTGAAATTTAATTGTTTCTTTTCTTGATTCTTTCGTCAAGCTCGGCGATTGCCGCAGCAGCTTCACGTCTTTCCTCTTCCGTAGGCTCTCGGTATGCCCCCTCCTCTGGAACCTCGATAGGTTCTTCATCTACATTAACTCTCTCCCGCAGCATAGCCACGATATAGCCCATAGGTGATTTTGCGTCAGATATATATCTTTTCTTCTCAGTTAAGAGCCCCAAGAGGTCTAATTGTTTATTAGCTATTTCTAATAGTTCCTTATGAGACTCAAGTTCTTTCGTCGTTATTCCAAAGTTTTCTTTGATATAACTCTCAATTTCCTTAGAAATTGACCATCTTAGAGATATTTTCTTTAGAGCGTTAGATTTAATTATATTCGGGTCTTGGTTCTTTGCAATCTTTACGGGATAAAAGGTGATAGACTTGTATTTTCTGCCATCCTTATTAATCTTGTACTCAAAGCTGAAAGGGCTGTATTTGTCAAGTTCCCTTTTTGCAGGGTCTATTACATATTTAAAGAAATCGTTTACCCGCTTATATTTTTCCTCCAACTTGAACATTTCTTTTAATTTGTCTATACCAAAAGTTATAGGGTCTTTTTGCCCGCTCATCAGCTCGTAAAACCTCATTGCATACACGCTTTCAAACTGCATAGAGGTTTTCAATTCAAACTTTCTATGCCCCATTGAAAAGTCCATAAATGCAGCAGCCATTATAGGATGTATTCTAAAAGAAACAAACCCTTGTTTCATATGAGCCACTGGGCGCTCAATGATATTAAATAAATACCATTTTTGGCGCTCTTTATCGACAAACTGAACTCTTTTCAGGTTTAAGTCCATCAATGCCTTTTTAACGATGGAGTAATTTTGGTCTTTTTCATCTTTGAGAAAAGCACTTGTAGGCATCTGTATATCTACATCTCCGAATAGGCTCTCTTGAATATTATATTGAAGATTGAGTACCTTTCCCGCAGTATATTCCTGCATTATCTCTATAATTCTGTATAATATTCTTTTCTCATAGACAGAGAAGTCATACTTAGCCGCAGTCAATATGTAGGACTGGACAATCTCTTTATTTTCTTTATTAATAATATCGCTCATATACAACACATTAAAAGCATTAATCAACTCGTATTTAAAATAGAGTACAAAAGTAAGAAACAAAAACGAGTTAAACAAGAATAACCCGTAAAATATTTTTTGAAACATTATAAAACTCGTTTTTAAAGCATGTAATTTCATTATAAAACTCGTATTAAACATTATAAAACTCGTTTTTAGAGTTTTGAAAAACTCTTGAAACCCTTGTAAATATTGGGCTTGCGAGGGGTCGCAAAAAATCCGATAAGTCAATAATAAGTTTTGACTTAAAAATATCAATCAGTTTTTAAAACAAATTTTCTCTGAAAAACTTAATGGAAAGGAGAAATTGAATGCTGAAAAAGAAAAAATAACTTCGGAAAGTTTTCAAGAAAAAAGAAAGTCAAGTCAAATTTTTTCTTTCAAAATGGGCGGCGTTTTAACATTTTTCTAACATTAAAGGACTACTGCGGAGGTTATCCCAGGGCGACGAGGGGGGAGTAGTTTTTTGCAATTGTCTATACTGCGGAGGTTATCCCAGGGCGACGGAAAGGGGGCATTTTTCCTTTGAGAGCTTCGTAGGGGATAGATATATTTTTCTTTCAGCATTGAGAAATATTGCTTATCTTTGCCACAAGTTAGGAATGTGTTCGGTTCATTAGTTCGAGATGTGTTCTCGTCCGTACAGATAATTCCGCTGCGCTCCATTATCTGCCCGAACTCAAACCATCTCGCCCCCCTCGCCCTGCGGGACTTGGGGGGATGCGCCCCCTGCCACTTCGGAGGGTAAGGCTGCGCCGTTACCCCCCTCGTGTTGGGGACGCTTCCTAATATGACTAACACTAAGATTATGCGCCAAGAGAAAGACAGACCGGAGGAAATTAATACAGGAAAGAAGAAATATAATAAAGGGGGGAGACCCAAGAGCGAGGAACCTCGCACCAAGCGTATAGATGTCCGATGTAGTTACTTCGAGCAATTGGCATTGCAGAGCAAAGCCGATGAAGCGAAACTACCTCTATCGGAGTACCTGCGGAGGTGCGGGCTTGATAAGATTATCCCCCCCGCTCTCACTGCGGAGGAACTGGAAGTATATACAGACCTTAAGCGGTACGCCACGAACTTTGTACAGATTGCGAATTATATCAAGTACAAAGACCCCAGGCTATTTGCAGAGGTCAAAGACCTGGTTAAGCTCTTTAATGATGAATTGACTTATATTAAATCCAAGCGTTATGGTAAGCAAAGCAACGGCGACAAAGGGGAGTAGTCAAGCCTTTGACTATCTCCTCGACGATAAGGGACACGCGCAGGAACTCGATAGGAATCTACTCACGGGGGAGAATGGGCAGGAACTCCTGGCAGAGTTCCGAGAGGTGCAGGCACAGAACACCAATTGCATTAATAATACTTATTCCATCGTGTTAAGTCCCTCCAATGAGCGGAGCTTTACCAATGATGAACTACGAGAGCTCGGACGGGAGCACCTAAAGAACCTGGGCTTTGACTTAGAGAACACCCAATACCTAATGACCGTTCACCGCAGTACAGACCAGCCGCACGTGCATATTTTGGCTAATCGGATAGATATGCAGGGGAATGCCCACAAGGACAATTATATCGGGAAAAGGGCGCAGCGGAGCGGGAGGGAGATAGCGGAGAGATTGGGGCTAAAGACTGCCATAGATATACAGAAAGAAAAGGAACTATCTACTGAACCCAATATTAAGGCTATCCGTAAGGAGATACAGCAGGCATTCAACCAGGCGAAGCAAGAACCCGACTTTGCCAGCTTCTGCAGTAAGATGAAATCCCAGGGGATAGAGGTGCGAGAGATACACAACAGCGGGGGCAAGCTCCAGGGCTTGCGGTATGTTCATTCCAAGAGCGGGGCAGACCTAAAGGCTTCGGAGGTTGGAAAAGAGTTTGGGGCGAAAACCCTCGTCCAAAATGGAATGCCTTTCAAGGAGGTAAAGATAGATATCAATCTAAGTAAGTTCGTCGTAAAAAAGGGCTTGGAAATGGCTCAAGAAGCAGCCAAAAAGGGTATATCAAGAGGAGGTTTTAGTATGTAATTTATATTTATATGGCAAAAGAAAGATATTCTAATGAAACATTAGCGAAAGTACTTGTTAAGGCAGTGGAAGACCTCCAGGAGAAGCTAAAAGGCTTTGAAGGTATCCTGGGAGAACATAGCGGAATAGTCGTTGATACGCTAAAGAAGCCCGTGCCGATAGATAACCAGGCATTAGAAGAGAGTGTACAGAAGCTCCATAAGATAGAAGAGAGCCTAAAGACTACCATAAGCCAGGGGAAACAAGACTTAACCAAGCCCTTTTGGCTATGGATAGCAGGGGTGTGCTTGGTTACTATGCTCACGGCAATAGGTGTGTTTATGTACAATTCCTCACATAATAGGAGAATTAAGGAATTGGAGGAAAAAGAACGTGTATATAACAGCGTTCTAAAGTATTTCAATGAAGACGATAAGGCTTACCAGGCTTATGAGAAGTGGCGCACTGCACCCCAAAAGAAGTAGATTTTGAGCCTCGCAACTGAACACGACCTTGCAGGATCGTGTTCATCTGCTGCGGCTTTATGGTTGCCCAATTTATTCATTTCTTACTTGTTTGGTGAAATTTGACCAATTTTTCATTTCAAAAGCTCGGATATCCCTAATAGATTTTGATATCCATTCGGTTTGAGATAATTCCTTTATCAGGTCAAAAAGTACGGACATATCGTCTTTTTTTGTTACGTAGGTGCTTCCTTGTATCCAACTAAACCCGTGCTTCAGCATAATATTTCGTATCTCAAAATACGCTTTATGGTAGGGGTCTCCGTAGTATTTTTTTAAATCAGCGATGTTGAAATCAAAACTTACTGCAAACATAGTTCTTTCTCATTGATTGGTTTAAATAAAGCTTCTCGCTCAAAAAACACATCTCCATTTTTAGTCTCCACGACTAAAACAATACCAACATAGGGGTTTTTCTCTATTTCTATGATAGTTCCCTCTATCCAATCGATTTGGTGTGTTAGCTCTGGGGATATTAATACGATATCTCCCTTTTTGAATGCTGTATTATTCATCATATTTTTTTTGCAAATGTAATAATTATTATCAATTGTTGGTAATAGCTATTGGCTATTTTCTTTTTCTGTATTTATAACCATAGAACAACCAAAACTAATCAGAAATATCCGAGTGTAAATCTTTAATTACCAGCATATTCTAAAATTTAACACTTTTCGGTTGCCATTTGTCGCTTCCCAAATTTCCACATATTTTTGAGACGTATTTCTGACGTGGAGAATTTGCGGGGCTTGTTTTTTGTCACACCGTGCAGACAGTTGACAAGGGTTTACAACCGTTTACGACAAGCGACAATAACCGCCCCGATATGCGGAAACAGTCACACTGTGTAGAAAAGCGACAATGGTTGACTTCCGTTCACATCCGTTTACCATTTCAGAGATATAGGATTGAAGAAATGAACCATTAAACGATAAAACGGTATGAAAGCAACCAGAAAATGCAGTTTTTGCGGCAAGTCCTTTGTAACCCGAAGCGGTATGCAAAGATATTGCAGTGAGGCTTGTCAGGCAGAAGCCAAACGAGCCAGAGTGATGCAGAAGAACAACCTCTTCAAAGTCGCCCAACCCTTGATGGAGATACAGCATCAGGAGTATCTCACCTTTTCCAAAGCAGCCATCCTCATGGGCTGTTCCCGACAGTACATTTACAAACTTGTAGCCATCGGCAAGCTGAAAGCCTCACGCATCAGCAACCGCATGGCATTCATCCGCAGAGCCGACATCGAGCAGATGTTGGAGGGCAATCCCTATCACCGCATCCTGCCCGGCAACACCTCCACACCAAGGAAATCATCTTCATCTTCCTTACCTGCCAAAAGAGAAAAAAGGGAAAAGGAAAGCGAAGAAGTGTTGGACTTCTATTCGGGCGAGGAGGTGATGTCCCTTTTTAAGGTAAAGCAGTCATGGCTTTACACTTCCGCCAAGCGTAACCATATCCCCATCTGCCGTATCGCAGGAAAGAACTATTACAGCAAGAAGCATATTGACGAGTTTTTCGGTGTGGCAGTTGATATTAGCGAAATTACCGACTGGCTACTGACCGAGGAGGTGGAGGAACTGTTCGGCATGAAGCCGACCGCACTCCGTGCCTACACCTATCGCCATAAGATACCCACTAAAAGAGAGTACGGGCGTACCTATTACTCCAAATCACATTTGAACGAACTCCGCAGAACTGACCTTGTGAACGATGAACGCTACTATACCGTTGAGCAGGTGCAGCAAATCTATGGTCTTTCGTCAGCCAACATCTGCCATATCGTCAAGGTGAAGCACATCGAAAAGATAAAGGTGGGTGTGAAAAACCTGCTTTTGCGCTCAGATGTGGAGCGTGTCATGGCTGAAAGGAACAAATAACCGTGAAAAATCGGGATTATCGAAAATTATTTCAAAATGATGTATCGTGGAGGTATTCACGGATATTTCACGTTGTTCCTTTGCCATCGGAAACATGGATACAACTCCAAAATGTATACAACCAATTAAAACATAATTATTATGAGTAAATGCAAAACAGTTACCTTGCGTAAGCGCAAGATTAAGAACGGGACACAGTATTCACTATGCCTTGACTACTATCCCGGCTACCGTGACAATGTCACCATGAGAGTGATTACACGTGAAGCCTTAGGAATTTACATCTTCGCCAAACCTGCAAACCAGCAGGAACGGGACTTCAACGCACGCATGATGAAGAAAGCGGTCATCCTGCGCAACCAGCGCTACGAAGCCATTTTCAATGAAAACAACGGCTTTTTTGACAAGACCAAGATGAAGGGCGATTTCCTTGCCTATTTCAAAGGACTGGCTGACCGCAAGAATATCAAGTGGCAGCACGTATACAAGCATTTCCAGCGGTTCGTGAACGGCAAATGCACCTTTGAGGAGGTGGATGTGGATTTGTGCCGCAAGTTCATGGAATACCTGCTTGATGCACCCCAATCCATCCACACCAACCAAAAGCTGCACATCAACTCCGCAGCAGGCTATTGGTCAACTTTCCGTGCCGTGCTGCACACCGCTTACCGTGACAGGAAGATAAAGGAGAACCCAAACGGCTTCTTAGACCGCATCGAGTGCATTCCCACCATCAGGGAGCATTTGAGCCAAGAGGAACTGATACGGCTTGCCGAAACACCCTGTGAGGAGGAGGTCTTGAAAAAAGCTTTTCTTTTCGCCTGTCTTACGGGACTGAGAAAGAGCGACATCAGACAGCTCACGTGGCAGCAGATACAACCATACACCAACGGCAGGATGTTCGTTACCACCCGTATGCAGAAAACCAAAGAAATAGTGCATAACCCCATCAGTGATGAAGCCTATGGACTGCTGGGAGAACGGGGCGAGGGACTTATCTTTGAGGATTTCAAGGACAAGATGCTGCAAGGACCACTCCAACGGTGGCTCACGGCAGCAGGGATAACCAAGAAAATCACCTTTCACTGTACCCGCCACAGCTTCGGAAGCCTGCACGTGGAAATGGGAACGGACATGGCTGTCATCCAAGCCTATCTCGGACATAAGAACATTACCACCACACAAATCTATTCCAAGATAGCAGCGCAGCAGATGTGTCAGGTGGTGGACAAGATAACCTTGAAGCGCAAGGAGGCATAAATGTCTCACATTGACAGGTATTCAGAGGGGCGGTTATGGCTACAAGGCTATAATCGCCCCTCTATGTTTTTGGCTTGATGCCACCATTTATAAGCCCCTCAGAGTATGAAACAGAGTATGATATGATGACATTTCGTGAAATACATTGAAAAAGACCGTTCTAACCGCAAATAACGGGCAGTAATTGGGAAAAATAGCATTAACTTTGCACAAAATAATACAGGAACATTCAATCTCTCAACGAAATATGGAATCATCAATCAAGGACAAATACATCATCTTGGGCTTTGTCGGCTTCGCCATCGTCCTAATATCTTCCATTGCCACGCTGGTAATAGCGGACAGCTTCAACCAAGACAACTTTGTCAGGTGGATAGTATTCGTATGCTGTAACCTGTTGGGATGGTTGCTCTATCTCTCCTTTCAGACACTTATCTTTGATACATACGAAATCTACAAAATCAAGTTCGGCAAGAAAGAAACGATTGCCGAAGCCATAGAGGTGCAGGAAGAACTGTCACAAAATACACTTGAAGAAGCCACATCTGTGCCTGGACCTACATCAGTCCCTGAGCCTGTACCCGAATCATCCCCGACAAAAGAAGAGACACTTATCCAAACACAACCGATAGAGCTTACTATCGCCCCGGATCTTCACGAAAAGAACCGTGCCAATTACGCAAGCAGAGAGCAACGGGAAAAGGAAGAGCGCATCCGCATGGTCATGGAGTATTGCCATTATTACCTGCCTCGCATTGCCGACCAAGAAACCGTGAACCACATCTGTACTGAGGTGGACAAATGGATGAATCTTAACACTTATACCCCGAAGCCCATACAAAGACCGTTTACCAAAGACATCAACAACATTCCACTCCGTCACTTCGTATGGAATATCTCTGAGCGTTTCCTGTACAAGAGATACTACAATGGGGATAACCGTGCCAAGTTCATCAAAGCCCTTTTCCCGAAATCGTTTGCTGATACAGACTTATCAACCATCAAGAATTTCAAGGTAGAGCCGTTAAAGACGGAAATTCCCATTGATGAACCCGAAAACGGCAAACTTGATTTCCACTATCCCGAGGATTATGTGCGGAATTAGGATAATCACGACACCAACGACAACCATCCGGTAACTCATAACCGCCTGTTTTACATCGTTTCCCGAGTAATTTTACCCGTCATTTATGGCTGGGCTTAATTATTCGGGAATTATTTTGCAATGACGTGTCGTGGAGATATTCACGGATATATCATTTCAGTCCTTTGCGCCAAGTCTTACAAAAGAGACGAGTACGCGAATGGAAAAATCAATTCTTACCTTCAACGACCTCCCCGAGGTTGTCGCTCAGCTTCGAGACGAAGTGATGAGCCTGAAAAGCCTGCTCGCCGAGCAGCGCAGTGTGAACAATGCCAAAACGGTGGACACCCACGTGCCCATGTCTGTGGACGAGGCAGCAGAGTATTTAGGTATCCCTAAGGGTACGCTCTACATGAAACTGTCAGAAGGGACAATCCCTGCCACCAAGCCCGGCAAACGCTATTGCCTTTACCGTGACGAACTGGACAAGTGGCTGGAAACCGCCCGAAAGAATCCCATACCGTTGTCAGACGAGGAACTGAACAAGTCCTTATCCTCTTCCCACCGTCGCAAGCCCAACCCACGTAACTGGTGAATGATATGGAAGAGGATAAGAACTATATCAACCTGATACGTGGCGACCTCACAAAAGCATCCCAAGCGCATAACGGTATGCCCGACAGTGTAGGCATGATGAATATCAAGACGGCAAACCAAACCATTCTTGAAGCATCGTTATTGCCTACGCCCCGTGCGCTGTGGGACAGCTTTTGGTACGAGGGGGAACTCTCCTGCTTGTTTGCCGATTCCAACGTGGGCAAGTCCATCCTTGCCGTGCAGATAGCCGACCGCATCGCCCGAACCGACAATGTGCTGTATCTGGACTTTGAACTGTCCGAAAAGCAGTTCCAGCTCCGCTATACCAACGAGCATGGAGAGCTCTACACCTTTCCCGACAAAATCTATCGGGTGTCTATTGACTGCAACCAGCTTTTGGATGCCAACTTTGAGGAAGCTATCATAGGCGGCATTGAACAGATGGCTGTGCAGACCGACTGCAAGGTTTTCATCATTGACAATCTTACCTACCTGTGTTGCGCCATGGAGAAAGGCGATGCCGCAGGACGGCTGATGATTCAGCTGAACAATCTCAAAAAGAGATATGCGCTCTCTATCCTTGTCCTAGCACATACGCCCAAACGCTCTTTGGATTGTCCCATCACATCCAACGACCTTGCCGGAAGCAAACGGCTCTACAATTTCTTTGACAGCGTGTTCACCATTGGAAAAAGTGCCCAAGACGGAGGGCTTCGCTATGTGAAGCAGCTTAAAGTGCGCTATGGCACGTTCTCTCATGATGCGGATAATGTAATCGTTTACGAGATTGACAAGGTGGATGCTTTCTTGCAGTTCGTGTTCAGGGGCTATTCCACGGAAAAGGAACACTTGAAAAAATTGGGCGACAATGAATCAAGCCAAAGGGATTGCCAAATTCTGCAACTCTCCCAATCGGGCAAGTCCGTCAGGGAGATAGCCTCACAGGTGAATTGTGGCAAGTCCACCGTAAACCGTATCATCCAGCGCAGCAAAGAGAGTAAAAACGCAGGTGTCCCAAGTGTCCCACTGTCCCAACCCTTAGAGTGTGGGACAATGGGACAGGATGGGACAGCCGACAATCAACCATCAAAAACGGACTAAGCTATGGGCAATTATTCATTACAGAAGTATAAAGGAACGGCAACACGGCATACCTGCCCCAAATGCGGAGACAGGCATTCTTTCGTCTATTACGTGGACGAAAATAATGTGCCGTTGCATCCATCGGTCGGCAGATGTAACCACGAAAGCGGTTGTGGGTATCACTACACTCCGAAAGAGTATTTTCAAGAGCATCCTGAACACAGAACTACCAATGATTTCTCTTTTGACAGGCAAAGAGCAGAGCAGAAGAAAGTGAAGCAGCAAAGTAAGCCGACAGCCATCGGCTATATTCCCCCTCACTATGTGGAGAAGTCGCAAAGCGAGCGTAGCAATTTCTTCCGTTTCCTCTTCACACTCCTTACTTCCTACTATGGCGACAAGGCGAAAGAGGTGTTGAAGCGGTTGTTGGAGGAATACCGTTTGGGGGCTACCCGTGACGGCTCTGTTATCTTTTGGCAGATAGACAGGACGGGCAAGGTACGCACGGGAAAGGTGATGCAGTACAATCCCGAAGACGGACACCGTATCAAGGGAGGACAGACATCGGCAGTGAACTGGATACACAGCATATTGAAAAAGCAGCGTGTGTTGGCAGAGGATTGGCAACTATCCCAATGCCTTTTCGGGGAACACTTGTTGAAAACGCATCCCGACAAGGTGGTGGTCTTGGTGGAATCCGAGAAGAGTGCCGTTATCGGTTCTGCTATCTTCCCCGATTATGTATGGCTGGCTACGGGTGGTAAGAGTCAGATGAGAGAAGAGAAACTCCGTGTACTGTCAGGGCGAACCGTGCTTCTCTTTCCCGATGCCGATGCTTATGCCGAGTGGAAACAGCGAGCCGAGAGCATGTACTTTTGTAAGGTGGTGGTTTCGGACATCATCGAAAGGAATGCCACCCCGAAACAAAAAGAAGCCCATATCGACATAGCCGATTGGATTATCTTTCAGATACGGGAGGGCAAGGTGATGAGTACAGCCAACCACTTGGTCGAGGCTGAGAGAATCCTCCAGCGGATGATAGAGAAGAATCCCGTCCTGCAAAAACTGATAGACGATTTAGACCTTGTGCTGGTCGGTGCATCTCCAATCGGCAACGATGATGAAAAACCTCCCTGACGGAGGAGAGCGGAAGCCGTAGGCTGGAGTTTGCAGACAATGGCTTGCCATTGATATAGCCCACTATAACTACACGCTCCGCTTACGTAGTTGTGGGCTCTCCCGAGGGGATTAGGGTTTTACCCTAATGACCCACTCAGGGCGTTTCTCCCCTGAGAACCCAGAGCAAAGAGTGACCCTCTCTTTGCAATCTCCGCTTATGGGTTGCACCCCTAAGAACCCCATGCGTTTACGGACAGCGGAAAAGCAAACAATAAAGTACAAACCAAAAAACAAGTATCTATGGCAACAAAATCAAGCATACATATCAAGCCCTGCAATATCGCATCGAGTGAGGCTCACAACAGGAGGACTGCCGAATACATGCGCCACATCGGAGAGTCCAGAATCTATGTCGTTCCTGAACTATCCACCGATAACGAACAGTGGATAAATCCCGACTTCGGCAGTCCGGATTTGCGGATGCATTATGACAATATCAGACAGATGGTAAAGGAAAAGACCGGACGTGCCATGCAGGAAAAGGAGCGTGAACGCAAAGGCAAGAACGGTAAAATAGTCAAGATTGCGGGATGCTCCCCCATACGTGAAGGAGTGCTGCTTGTCAGGTCGGACACCACACTGGCAGACGTGCGTAAATTCGGTGAGGAGTGTCAAAGACGCTGGGGAATCACACCGCTGCAAATCTTCCTGCACAAGGATGAAGGGCATTGGCTGAACGGTCAGCCGGAAGCGGAAGACAGGGAAAGCTTCAAAGTCGGGGACAGATGGTTCAAGCCGAACTATCATGCCCATATCGTTTTCGACTGGATGAACCACGAAACAGGAAAGAGCCGAAAGCTCAATGACGATGACATGATGCAGATGCAGACCCTTGCATCCGACATCCTGCTGATGGAACGCGGGCAGTCAAAGGCTGTCACTGGTAAGGAGCATCTGGAACGGAACGACTTTATCATTGAGAAGCAGAAAGCTGAACTGCAACGCATGGATGCAGCCAAACGGCACAAAGAAGAACAGATAAATCTTGCCGAGCAGGAACTGAAACAGGTGAAATCAGAAATACGCACTGACAAGTTAAAGAAGACAGCCACCACGGCAGCGACAGCCATAACTAGTGGAGTTGCTTCTCTTTTCGGGAGTGGAAAACTGAAAGAACTGGAACGTGCCAACGAAAAACTGCAAGACGAGGTTTCAAAACGGAACACCAATATTGAAAAATTGCAGAGCCAAGTACAGCAGATGCAGAAACAGCATGATACGCAAATCCACAATCTCAGAGAAATGCACAGGCAGGAACTTGACATGAAAGAAAAAGAACTGTCACGGCTCGCCAGAATCATAGACAAGGCTTTCAGGTGGTTTCCGATGTTCAGGGAAATGCTGCGCATGGAAAAGTTTTGTGCCATGCTGGGATTCTCTAAAGAAATGACTGAAAGTCTTATAGTCAAAAAAGAAGCCCTGAAATGTAGCGGTAAAATCTATTCCGAGCAACACAGGCGGAACTTTGATATAAAGGATGATATTTTAAGGGTGGAAAATGACCCTGACGATGAAAGCAGGCTGAACCTGACAATAAACAGGAAGCCGATTGCCGACTGGTTCAGGGAGCAATGGCACAGGCTTAGATATGGAGCAAGAGTGCCGCAACAGGAAGAAAGAAAAAGTGGAATATGCTAAGCGTCAGCAAGGCAGACAAATTTTGGGTGGACACACTTCACATCTTCCGTTAAAAGTGAATATGGCAGGCGTGATTCCCGCAATTTTTGCATCAAGTATAATACTCTTTCCAGCAACATTAACTCAATGGGTTGGACAAGGCTCAAGTTTGGAATGGTTAACTGATTTATCAATGTTATTGCATCCTGGACAGCCGTTATACTTAGTGATATATGCCGTGGCAATTATTTTCTTTAGCTTTTTCTATACTGCAATGCAATACAACCCTCGGGATACAGCAGATAACTTGAAAAAGTCAGGTGCATTTATACCTGGAATTAGACCAGGGGAACAAACATCTCGATATATTGATAAGATCATGACTAGATTGACCCTTATTGGGGGATTATATGTCACATTCGTTTGTTTGGTTCCTTATATCATGACATCTGCTTGGAATGTTCAATTCTATTTTGGTGGTACATCTTTGCTGATTGTTGTGGTGGTTATTATGGATTTCATCGTACAGATTCAAAGTCATTTAATGTCTACAAAATATGAGTCTGCGTTGAAAAAAGCAAACCTTAAAGGTTTTGGACAATAGTCCAGTTATAAAAGGGATAAGCAATGAAAGTTCGTGCTTCCGTTAAGAAATTATGTCGTAACTGTAAAATTGTTAAACGTGAAGGTGTTGTTCGCTTAATGATACGCAATGCTTGTGCTCCAGATATGGCGGTGAGTACCTCAA
>ERZ773087.1527-NODE-1527-length-14332-cov-4.845836_pt1 | contig 14332 bp, 9 predicted proteins | sample MGYA00511375_ERZ773087 | MGnify/ENA primary metagenome ERZ773087 (study PRJEB29015, sample SAMEA2737995) | human oral metagenome | biome: human oral; feature: human-associated habitat; material: dental | place: China | collected 2063 ...
TGTTTCTGGATTCTGTAAAAGTCTACGGGCCTTTTCAATTGCCAGCATAGTTTTTCCAGTTCCAGCACCACCTTGTATTGCTGCAACACGCTGTTCATCTAGATATTCAATGAGCCTAACTTGTTCTCTTGTCATTCGATTAAAATAATATTCAGCCTCTTCCATTATATTTGAAACACTCATAATTACATTAAATTCAGGAGAGAGAGTTCTAATCACATTAGTTTCATCATTTTTATCGTAAAGGCTGTTTTTCTTAAAATTATAGTAGTCAAAAACTCTTTTAATTGCCTTTTCAATATTATTTAAATCTTTTTTTATAAGCAGATTGCCTTCACTATAGTTTGGTGGTAAAGTACCTAATTGGTTATAATTTTCAGCCATTGTAAACCATACTGCACATTCCACACGATATTCTCTTCCCGAATTAATATTTTTTTCTAATAAGTCAATAAATGTATATTTACTTCTCTCTGCTTGTACCATTGGATCTTTCATATTCTTTCGTTCTTTAGTCCTACTATTAACTTGACTCCATTCCCCATTCTTACAATAAATCTCTCCAGATTTTACTTCTATAACTAGAATCCCTCTTTTAGGATGAAAAATGGTAAAATCGCTTTCTCCCCAAAACACTCCATATTTCTCTTTTCTATTCCAATGCAAAGAATAAAAAACAATATAATCATCGGACAATTTTGAGAGTGCCTTGTATATTTGATACTCTCCATAACTGTTGTGAAAATTGGATTCTGTTAGGTTTGTTGGAATTATTTTTGCCATTTTATTACCTCTTTAGAAAATTTTATTAAGTATTCAATAGTTTTTATATTTTTACAATTTCATTATATCTTTTAATATAAAATAATAAATAAATTGCACAACAATTATTACAATGTATAATATGAGAAATTTAATATTAGGAATTTTTTTATTATTTGGAACTTTTTCATCTTTTTCCATTATATCTTTAAACAACCAAAAAAATAGTAAAAGTAGCTGTATTACACTAATATTAAAAATTAATAAATAGGGTAACGGAAATTTTTTATTTGAAAGTTCTAAATTTCCAATAATTAATGCTATTAACCCAATAACTACTCCTGAAATTGTTAAATAAAAATCTTTTAATTTATTCATATCATCCTTTGCTTTATTATAATTATCTTGTGTTTTTTTCAAAATTTTATTATTTTTAATATTTTGATTTTTTAGGTTATTTACAAAATTATATAAATAAAGAGGATTTGTTGTTATGCTATTTACTACATAAATTCTGTAGTTCAAATTTTTTAATTTCAATTTTTTCATCTTATTTTCTAATTTATCTATTTTTTTTAATTTTTTTTCTGACATAATACTAAAAAAATCTCTAATAAGCTTATCTAATTTTTCCATATCTTCATTTAGGTTTTTGATATCCTCTGAAATTTTTAATTCTTTATCTTCAATAAATTTAAGAGTTTTTCTTACATTATTACAGTGTTCTTCCCAAATGTTTATATTTTCAAAATATCCTATATTGTAATCTAATATTTGAAAAGAAATTATATCAAATTGATAATTATTAATACCGTATGGTAATCTAGTATCATTAACTCGAAATTGTTTATTTCTTTCATAATGAGAATTAAAATTTAAGAATGCAACATATAATTCTATATAATTATTTATATTATTGTTATAGTAGTTATAATTATAACCTAAATTTAATCTACTATCTATTAATTCATAAAATTCCTTTTCTTCTTTTAAATTTGATTCTGATTTTTCTATACATTCTTTTTTATACATATCATAGAACTTCTTTTTATTTTCATCATTATGATATTGACTATCATATTGAATATTGTTGAACATATTTTTTATTTCCTTTCCTATGTCTACTTTTTTAACTAATTTATTTCTCTAAATCTCTCCAAAATATATTCAAATAATTTCTTTTGCAATGCCACTACTCCATCATCTAAATTTGTATCAAATTCATATACATTATCATCTGAATCTAAAAAAATATAATCTTCATCACCCTTATTTTCAAATGCAATTAATGATTTTGTTTCCGGAAATTGTTCATTTAATTTTAGAGTATCTTTTACCATATCTGAATCAAATTCCTGTTTTTTATTTATTCCATAAAATTCTACAAATTTAAAAGCTAAAAAACCATATTCTAAAATATATTTTTTTAATTCCTTCCCAAAATTAAAATTTAATTTTTTTTCGTATTTTTCAATATCTTCTTCTAAAATTAAATTATCTTTCTTACATTGTAATGTATCATTATTTTTTAAAAATTCAACTAATTTATCCATTTTTCCTCCTAAATTCATTATATTTTCTAATATTTTATTTTTTAATTAACTTTCTAACATTGCTAACCTGCTTCTCCAATGTTCAGGCCTTTGTATATTATTATACTCTTTTTTTAATTCAGGGTTTCGTCTCCAACTTTCAACACTGTTGTCGTGCAAAATTTTATGATTTTTTCCACCATGCTCGCTATGTTCTGTTAATTCAGCAAATGGTGCATTAAATTCTTGATCCATATGATGAAGCTCTATTTTTTCACCTGTTTTTTCATCTATTGGAGTCATTCCTTTTTCCATACGTTCCCTATTAGTCAACCCTGTTTTCTCATCAACATAATCTAAATTTATATCTTTTATTAAACATTTTCTATTATTTATCATTTCCTCTGACAAATTTGCATTTTTATATATTTCATATTGTTTTTTATTCTTTATTTTTTCTATAATTTCATTAGACCATCCAGTATCTTCTTTTATCCTAGTTTTGTCACTTTCAGATATAGTAGGAAAACTTAATTTATTCAAATCAAGATTCTTTTCTTGATTCAATGAATTCAAAGATTCTAGTGAACCCGATTTTACTAAATCTAAATCTTGTTCTATAATTTTACCATTTTTCAATTCAGAAGTTCCAAATTCTTCTAACTCACCTATTTCATTAGGTTTAACTGAATTTTCAACAATAGGTTTAATAAATTTCTCCATTTTTTATTTCCCCTTTCAATTTTTCAATTATTTCATCAATATCTTTATCCGTTATTATAACAAAGAAATTCTTTACACTACTTATAATATCAATCTCAGCTATATTTTCTAATGTTATTTTATACATTATTTCTTGAATTAAAATTTCTTTGACCTTTTCTTTTAATCGTCTTTCGTATTCTTTCTCCATTATTTTTTTTAATTCAGTTATATTTTCTTCTTCAGGATACTTGATACTCTCCATTATTTTACTAAACAATTCTTCTGATACTGTTTTATTTAGGCTAAATATTCCATTTCCTAAAAATTTTACTACAGATTCTACTATTTTTTGTGATAAAATTTTATTTAATTCTTCTAAAGTTGGGAAAATTAATTTGATATTTTTAGAAATTAAGCTGTTTTCAATTTCTTCCTTAATTTTTCTTATAGATTTTATTACTATATCTGTATCACACATCATTAAGGTTCTTAATAATTTGATTGATTTTCCATCTATTATATCTTGCAAACCTGAATCTATAATACTTAAATTTATACGCTCCTTTCTTTCTTCAGGTTCTTTACCATACAGTTTTGAATCTGAAACAAACTTATCATGAACATAATTTACTTTCACATTTATTGGATTTGCCATTCCTTCTTTATGGCAGACTGCAAATCCAGTCTTTAACATTCCCAAGTAAAGTGCATCCTCTCTTGAAAGTCCAATCGTATTTGCTATTATTTCCTGATCATCATAAGAAACTATCCTATGAATAATCTTATTTGATGAATTTTTTATTACATCTGGAGCAAGTTTAGTCGGTATCTGCTCAGCAATAATAACTCCTTGTCCGTATGAACGCATTTCTGCTATCATATTTGTAAAATGCTCTACTGCTTTTCCTTTAGGATTTCCCATATTTTCTGATATTCTTTCTGTACCAATATTTTTAAGTAATCTATGTGCTTCTTCAATTACTAATAAATGCTGTAATTCTAATTCCTTGCTTCCTTCTTCTTCTTTTTTTACTTGCCGATATTCATTAATAAATATTATAAGTAACCCTACACAAAAAGCTTTATCTGAATCATCTGCAAGTCCTTCCAATTCAAAAATAGTATTTTTGTTTAAAAGCTTTTCTATGTTAGCAAATTCATTTGTATTAAACATGAATCCTTTTGCACCATTACACAGACTTTCCAATCTTGTTTTTATAGCTGATTTTATATTTCCTGAAACTTCTCCTTCATATTGTAATTCTTTTTCTATGTATCTTTCAACCTCACATTTCAAATCATACATAGTTGGGAAAAGAAATTTGTGTGACGAAAGATTATATTTTTTATTCATTTTATCAATATCAAATAGATTATTAAAGCTTTTTTCGTTTATTAAATAAGGATGATACCCCAATACTAAATTCCAGCCTTTTTTAATATATATATTTTGAAGACATTTTTCAAGAATATAGGGCATTGGACCATAAAATGAAAAAGAAGCATTAAATAAATCCTTTAAAAAATCAATATGCATCTGAGGACTTATTCCTGGAAGTATATAAAACGGATTCATCTGTAAGCAATTTATTTCAGGTTTTCCAAGAGTATAAACTTCAACATTTGTATTATTTTTAAGTTCAATATTTCTATATTCTTTTTTAGCTGGTTCTATTACCATAAATGGTTTTTCACAGTTTGATAAAATATTTTTAACGGTTGTTGTTTTTCCACTTCCTGTAATCCCACATACAAAAGTATGTTTATTTAAATCATCTTCTGTCATTTTAAAACTCATATTGTCTATAATATTCCCATTATCTGAAACTTTTCCAATTTCAATTGTTTCTCCATTTGAATCAGGTAATCTCAATGAATACTGCCTTTGATTTATTAATTCAAAATTAGGTGTGCTGTCAGTTGGTAACGTACATATCAAACTTAATTCTGTAGAACTTAAATAAGTTGCCAGTGGATTTTCCATTTCTTTATCTGTCATTCCTTTTGGAATAAGTAAAGTTTCAGAAATATTATCAGAACTAAATGATTTAGCAGGTAATAATTTGGAATTTGGTTTTGCAATTTCTCCGCTTAACGATGACTGTATAAGATTTCTTGCCAATTTTGAGTCTGAAGAATAAGTAATTACAGTCTTCCACATTCCAGAAGTTTGTCCCCGCTTAAATCTTTCTATTCCTTCTTCTGCATATGCCATTAACTCTAAAGCAAAGCTATTTTGAACATCTCCTGAGATAGTATCATTTTTTGAAATGGCTTCTGAAATACTTGTACTCCAATTTTTACCTTTAGAGTTATTATATGAATAAGAAGCACCCCCTCCTGCTACAAGATAAAATCCTCCAGCATAGCCTCCAACTGTATGAGAACTACTTCTACTTTCACCTTTACTTTCTGATTCTGTCCTTGTTATCCCTTTCTGCCTTGCAATATTTCTTTTACTTACTGCAAAACAGTTATCCTTAATTTGAATTAAATCTTCCATTTTTTTTGAAACTACATTTTCTGATACAGGAGTTGCAATAAATAATAATGTATAATTTTCACCATTCAATCCTCTCATCAGAGGAGAAATATCAAACTTCTGTTTTTCGTTTTCAATTTTACAAGAAGGAATAGCTGAAAATATCCCATTATATCTATTAATACATTTTTCAAATTTAGGTTCAATTTCTTCTAATTCTATTCCTAACAATAATCCTGAAATAACTTTTTTTATTAATTCTATATTTTCAGTACTGTTAATACCAAAAACAATATTAGCCATTCCGTCTATTGTTACTACTCCGTATGTTACAGTTAATCCTAACGGATGAATAGCAGAAAATAGTTTTTGCATTTTTTGATATAAATAGTCAAATTCATCTCCGATTTTTTCAACAGAACAGCTTTTTATCCTAAAATATTTAAATTTATTCAAAATTGATGAAGAATCTTTTTCAATATATGATTCAAGCTGATTTTCTCCAATTAAATAGTGTGGATATAAAGTTTTTAAAAGTTCATTACCTTGTATTGTAATAACTTCTGTATCTCTTCTAAATTCTTCTTCATGTTTTTCTAGTTCATTCTCCATTTTATTTCTCCTCAAAATAATTAATAATATCTTTTACTCTCTTGTTATAATATTCTTTAATTTCATCAAACCATTTAATAAATTCTTCTTTAGTTTTATCTAAAAATTCATCTACGGCCTTTTCCAAATTTTTTTTATTTGCTGAGGGCTTTAAAAAATAAGATGCTCCAAAAACCATAACTGCTCCACAGATTATAACAATAAATGGAATATTGATGTGATTCTGTAACACATATTTTAAAATTCCACCTAACGCCATTGTTCCTGCTGCCATTCCAAGTGAAGTATATAATTTATTTGCTTCTTTATAGTCAATTTTATTAGTCACTTGAAATTTATATTTTTCAAATATTTCTTTTTTTATATTTGTTTCATAAAATTTACTTTTTCTTTCAATATCTTCAAATTCTTTAGATGCTAAAGTTCTTTTTGACATTTCTGAATACAGATCTGTAATTAACATTTTACTTTTAATCGTTAAATCTAATGAAATTTTATCAATAATTTTTTTATTTATAATATCGATATTTGAACTCAAATTAAATACTTCATACGATTCTTTCTTTAAATCTAAAAATATTTCATCTATATCTTTTTCTCTATTATACATACTCTTTTATTTCCTTTCTTAAATTTTCAATTTTTTCTTTAAATGTATTTACTTCTTGAATTATACATTTTAGTTTTTCAATTTTTTCTTTTATTTCTTCTGTCTTCGCTTTTTCTTCAAGTAATTCATTTAATTTTTGTTTTTCTTCATTTGCATTTTTAAATAATTCTTCTGTATATTTGTCACTAATACTACAAACAAAATCTATTAAATTATTCACAACTTCTTTTTGAATTTTTTTTATTCTATCAAGTATATTATTTTTTAGTGCTTCAAAATGTTTATTTCTTGAATATTCAGAATAAAAATGTGTTTTCTTAAATGTTACTCCAGTTTCATAAGACTTTTCTTCATTAGCCTCTTTTTCAGTTTCATCCTTCATATTTTTAAAATCTTCTTCTGTAAAATTCGGTTCTAATACTTGATATGATATTTTTGATCCGTCACTTAATAAAATTAATGTTTCATTACATTCTTTAACTATTTCTTCCTGTATAACTTTTTGAAATTCTTTTTGCTCTTCTATTTTTCTAAACGATATTTTTTCTAATTCATTTATGGAATTATCATTTTCTGCATCAAGAGATTTAATTTCTTTTTCTAACTCTAAAATTTTTTCTTCTGCTTTTTTTTCTATTATCCCTTTAAAATTTATATATTTGTATCTTACTTCATCTACTTTTCTACTAATTTTTATATTAATTTCATCAATTTTTTTCTGAATTTCATTAATTTCTTTTGCAAATTCAGTAGGATCTTTTGTAATTTTAGATTCATACCGTTCAATATTATCACTTATACCAGCTTTTATTTTCTCACAAATATTTGAAATATTATTCACTGCCTCATTTAAAGCATAATACTGTGATTTTCTTGCAAATTTTTCTATTGCTTCATTTATGTCTTCAAATCTTGATTTTTCTATTAAGTATTTCATATAACTACTTTTTTCTGATACATTTATTGGTGGATTCATAAAACCTTCAATTTGATTGTTATTCTGTAATTCAAATAAATATTCTTTTATATCATCATAAGTTGAATATTTTGAAATCTCATTAAGAAACATCTGTACTTTACTATCTACTACAACTATCTGCCCCTCATTAACTTTACTTCCATACTGTTTTTTTGCATCTTCTTTTTGTTTTTCTAAATCCTGATTATTTAAATCTGCTGCACGTGTCAGTATTAAAAATAAAGTTCCCTTATTTCTTTCTACACTTCCCTTATCTAAAAATTTTTTGAATGAAGTTGATTCTAATGCCTGTCCTGTTATAGATTTTAAAAACATTATTGCATTTGCTGTTTCTATATAATTTTCACTCACATCTCCTACATGCCCTGCTGCATTCACTCCTGGACTAACTATTATTTTTATATTTTTCAGTTCCTCTGTTTTAAATGGATATGAAATTACCATCTTTGTAATGATATTCTGCCATTTATTTTTATTTTCTTCAATGTACCTTTTTATTTTACCATTGTATTCTTCTTCAGGTAAATTGTATATATTGTCTTCTTTAACCCCTTCTATTAAATCTTCTACTACTCTTTCAGATATTTTCCCTTTGTATTTTACTAATATCTCATTGTTAATAGTTGGAACAGGTATATCTCTTAATGTGGCATTATCTTTCAAAAATTTTGCTATATTCTCTTTACCTTTTATCTGTTCTTTTCTACCACCAGCATATTTAGCCAGCAAAGAAAATTCTTCTCCATATTTTATTTCTATAATTGAACTTGTATATTGTTTAACATCCATAGGAAGTATGTCTTCACCTAAATAAGCATTTACAAAAGTAGACTTTCCACTTTTTGTTTCTCCTGTTATCACAAGTACAAACTTATCTTTCTTTATATTTTCAATTTGATTATTCAATTCATTTACAGGTTTTTGAATTTGTTTTACTTTTTCTTTTATATTATTTTTTTCTATTATTTCCTGAAATTTTTTATTTAATTCTAATACTTTCTTCTTTTTATCATTATAACTATTTTTCTCAATCATTTTGCTATTCTCCCTATTTTGATATTGAATTCTATTTATAAACTCAACAATATCTTTATACGCATTACTAAAATTAGATTTATCTTCCAAATATTTAATGTAATCAGCCTTATTAAATTTTTTCATGTTTATTGGTGGTGTCATAAAATTAAAATATAAACCTTCTTTTTCCAACTTTTCCAAATATTCCTCTATTTCTTTTGAATCCATATTTTTAATCTCATTAATGAAAAGTTGTACTTTACTATCTAAATATTCTATTTGTTGAGTATTCACCTTATTACCATAAATTTTTACTGCTTCTTTTTTCAGTATTTCTAATTTTTCTTTTGTTTCACTTGAAGAATGAGTTAATAATAAAAATACATTTTCTTTATCTTTATTATTAGTATTTTTTTCAATAAACTTTATAAATGAATTTAACTCTAAGGCTTGTCCTATTATTGGTTTCATAAATATTATTGCATCAACATATTTTATAGCTTTATTCGTTATATCTCCTAATCTTCCCTCAGCATTAACACCTGGACTGTCAACAATTATTACATTTTTAAATACTTCATTTTCAAAAGGATATGATATTTCTATTTCAGTCACTATCTTATCCCAGTTTTGTTTATTTTGAATATAATTTTTAATTTTCTGGCTATATTCTTCATAACAATATCCATAAATATTTTCTTTTTCTACACTTTTAATAAAATCTTTTATACTTTTTTCATTAATATCATCTTTATTTTTTAATATAAAATTGTTTATAAGAAATACTGGTAAATCTCTATATTTGTCATCAATTGAGGCTCCTTCTTTCAAATTTTTCCTAATTTTTTCAAAATTTGTTATAATTCTTGAACTATTCATATATTTTAAAATTAAAGATAATTTTTCTCCATATCTTATTTTTATAATAGAATTTGTACATTGCTTAGCATCAGTAGGTAAAATTTCTTTTCCTAAAAATGCATTAATAAAAGTTGATTTCCCACTTTTTGCTTCTCCGGCTATCATCAATACAAACTTATTTTTATAATTATTTTTCCAAATCATAAAGAATTCCTTTTAATTTAATATTTTTTATTATTTTACTATAGTTAGTATAACATATTTTTAGATATTTCCAAAGTTTTTATTAAGTTTTAACTGATATACAAATAATAAAAACTTTATCACCACCACCACTCTATCCTCGGCATCTCAAAATTCCTATCAAATTCCAACAAAAATTCTTTATACGTAGGAACAATTATTTTTCCAGAATCCTCATATTTAAGTGTATTCTTTAATGAAACTATATATGCATTTCCAAGTTTTCTTGTTACTTGAGATATTATCGAACCTGGAACATTAAAATACACATAAGGAATCATTGATTCTGCTAATTTTTCTTCCAAATTCTTTTTTTTCACATCTTCTTCTATAATATCTCTAATTCTCTTTTTTATAGCAGGAACTATTGTCCACATCGAATTATTAATTCTAAATTTCTTGTCAATTCGATAAACCATAACATCCCAAATTCTTTCAATTGAAGTTTTAACATCAAAGTCAGGCCCTGCCATCAAATCAAATGGAGGAATAATATATCCCCAAATATTTCTCCCAATACCTGGTTGATTATTTCTACGGCTACACATTATTCTCTTTCCAATTGTAAGATTATCTTCGTTAGATACGGCTTCTTCAACAATTTTTTCTAATTCCTTTTCTATTTCTTCTGGACTTTTGTTTTTTTCTTTTTCCAGTTTTTCCTGTTCATCCACAATTGCCATTTCCTGCTTGCATATATCTTCTTCAGCTATAATTCCTAAAAGATTTGATACTGTTTCCAATGCTTCTTCCTCGTCAGTTCCATCTGCATAAATAGTAATTTCTGAACCCATTTTAATTCCAAAACCACTTAACATCAATGAAGATTTATTTTTTATTTTTTTTCCATCATACTCAATTTCAATTTTACTTTCAAATTCTCGTGCTTTTCGCATAACCTCCGTAGCAAAATATATGTCTATTCCGTAGCGGTAATTAAAAATTATTGTTTTACTAACCATTTTTCCATCTCCTTTTCTTTTTCCTTATTCAAAAAAATTATACTTTTCTATTCATCCTCTTCAAATCCTCTTTCTTTCTATCCCTAAACATCTCCTCAATCTCAATTTTATTCACAAATCCTTCCCTTTTTAAGAGTAATTTTTCATATTCAGATAGCAATTTTTGTCTTTCTGCCTCTTTTTCTGCTAATTCTGCTAATGTATCTATTAGTTTTTTACTTAAGTTTACTCTTTCTGAATTGATAACAAGATCCAATTTTAACTGTTTTTCACTAAGTATTGAATTGTATAGTTTTCGGGACTGTTTTATTGTATTTTTTAAAATTTCCTTTTTTCTATTGGTTTCAGTCCACACGTTTGTAAATTTATTTTCTTTCTTTATTTCCTGTGATAATTCTTTTTTATAATTGTTAATTTTGCATATTTCATTATAAAGTTTTGAATTATATTTATTTTTTATTTCTCTTATAAATTTCTTCAATTCAAATGTGTAAGGATAAACTCCATTTTTATCATTTATTATCAGTTCATCTTTTTGTAAATCATAATCAATAAAAACTTCCTTTAATGCTTTTATTTTTTTGTGAAAAAAAGCAATTTTATTTTCTACTCCTTTAATTTCCCATTCTTTCGTAATTATTTCCCAATTGCTTTTTACTAATATTGATTGATTCTGATCAATTATACTGTCTATTTCTTCAAGTTCTGAAATAAATTTTTGAGCAACATCAGAATATTTATTAAAATTCAAATTTTCCATCTCTAATCCTCCAGTCTCTAATCCTCCAGTATTTTTACTTTTTTTCCTTGGCTTCTAAGCCACATTTTAATTCCTTCTTCTCCATAAATTTCAGCCCAAATAGTATATTTTTTCACATTATTTTCCAAATTTTCCTCTTTCTTTATTTCTGCCGTTGGCAACCTATCCAGAACTACTTCTTTCAACCCTGTATATTCAAATTTTACTTTATGCAATTTTCCTGAATACATAAATTGTATCCTTTTTCTAAATTCTCCATCTTCAAATCTTGAATTATACGGAATATCAAATTTTTTATTTGTATTTCTGACTTCCGTTATTCTGTCAATCCTAAAGACAATTGGTATCTCATCATCTTTATTTACCATAAATACAATTAGATAAAAGTAAAATTCTGAAAACATTATTGAAAGTGGCTTTACTGCATGAAATTTCTTTTTTCCAATGTTAGACGTATATTCAATTTCTATAATTTTTCTGTCAGTAATGTATTTGGATAAATTCCAAATCGATTTAAGGAGAGGCTTTCCGTGTTGTAATTGAACATAGTTAAATCGCTCATTTTTTATGATTTTTTCAATTCTCTTATAGCTGTCACTACTGGCTGCCTGCTTTGCTATTTTCCTCAAAAGAATCTCTAATTCTTCCTTGCAAAATGCTCTGCTTTCCAGCAATATTTTACTAATTGCTAATATTTCCTCATTAGTAAATACATTTATATTCACATCTTTTTGCAGTTCATAGCCCTCTTTTTGCCAATTATATACAACCTTGCTCTGATTTTTTTCAGCATAATAGCTATTTAATGTATCAAAATCACGCTGAATACTCTTTTCACTAACCCCATATTTCTCAGATAATTTTTTTTTCTTCAAAATTTCCCCTTTTTCCAACTTTTCTTTAATTTCCATAAACCTAAATAATTTTTCTGTTTTTTCTGATTTTCTCATTCTCTATCCTTTCCTTAAAACTCAACAACTCAATTCTTCTATTTTATTTATAGTTTGTTTACATGTCTTTAGATATTATATCTTAAAAAAAAGAATTTTCCAATTTTTATAATAAATTGTAACATAATAAGTTGGACACTTTTTGTCCATTTATACAAAATTTTTTAATTTTTTTGATACAAAGTAAAATTATTTTAGATAAAAAATCACAGTTAACTTAATAATTGCATAACTGTGATTTCAATTTTTTTATAATTTTAATTTTAGCCCTTTAAAATTTCTCTGAGTTTTAACCTTTCTTTATTTTTAAAAGTCCTTAGTTATAATTTACTGATTTTCAAATCCACCTGTATAAAGTTGATAATAAGTTCCCTTTTGAGCAATCAGTTCATCGTGATTTCCACGTTCGATAATTTTCCCTTGATCGAGCACCATTATCACATCAGAATTTTTAATAGTTGAAAGTCTGTGAGCAATTACGAATACTGTTCTTCCTACCATCAACTTATCCATTCCTTCCTGCACAATTTTTTCTGTTCTTGTATCAATGCTTGAAGTTGCTTCATCTAGAATTAAAACTGGTGGATCGGCGATTGCCGCTCTTGCTATTGATAATAATTGCCGTTGTCCTTGTGAAAGGCTGGAACCATCACCGCTTAAGTAAGTGTCATAGCCTTGTGGCAAGTGTTTTATAAAATGATCAGCGTTGGCAAGTTTTGCGGCCGCATACACTTCTTCATCTGTTGCATCAAGTTTTCCATATCTGATGTTGTCGGCAACTGTTCCAGAAAATAAGTGTGTGTCCTGTAGTACAATTCCAAGAGATTCTCTTAAATCCTGTTTTTTTATTTTTTCAATGTTAATTCCATCATATCGGATTTTTCCAGAGTTAATATCGTAAAATCTGTTAATTAAGTTTGTAATTGTAGTTTTTCCAGCTCCTGTTGCACCAACGAAGGCAATTTTTTCTCCCGGCTTTGCATAAAGATTGATATTATGAAGTATTGTCTTTTCATCATTGTATCTAAATGTTACATCTTCAAAAACAACATCTCCCATCAGTCTTTCATAAGAAATCGTTCCGTCAGAATGTGGATATTTCCAAGCCCACGCACCTGTGTGTTTTTCAGTTTCTGTAATGTTTCCATTTTCATCAATATTTGCGTTTACAAGAGTTACATAGCCCTCATCTTGTTCAGGTGTCTGATCTAGCAGGTTAAATACCCTTTGAGCTCCAGCCGATGCCAATATTACTGATGTTAATTGCTGTGCAATTTGTGAAACAGGCTGGTTTATTACTTTTATAAACTGCAAAAATGATACAAGCCCTCCGGTTGTAAAGCCTGCAATATTATTAAACACGATTATTGAACCAAGAACTGCTGTAAGTACAAAGTTTATATTTCCAAGATTTCCGACAGCAGGTCCTAGAATATTTGCAAATTTCATTGCATTGTTCGCCCTGTTAAATAATGCCGTATTCAGTCTGTTAAAACGTTCATCAGCTTTTTTCTCGTATGAAAACACTTTTACAACTTTCAGTCCTTCTATCATTTCTTCTACATATCCATTTACAATACCAATATTTTTTTGCTGTGCAGTATAGTTCTTTGAGCTTTTGGAAGAAATAGTCTTTGTTGTGATAATCATAATTATAATCATTATTACTACAAAAATTGTTAGCGGGATATTTAAGATGAACATTGAAATAAGAACACTTACAATTGTAATAATTGAAGATATTACCTGTGACAAGCTTTCAACCATCATATTTCGTAAAGCGTCAATATCGCTTGAATAAACACTCATTATATCTCCATGCGCATTTGTATCAAAATATTTTATGGGAAGCGATTC
>ERZ773087.1529-NODE-1529-length-14306-cov-25.251561_pt1 | contig 14306 bp, 7 predicted proteins | sample MGYA00511375_ERZ773087 | MGnify/ENA primary metagenome ERZ773087 (study PRJEB29015, sample SAMEA2737995) | human oral metagenome | biome: human oral; feature: human-associated habitat; material: dental | place: China | collected 2063 ...
GCCTTCAATCGTTATCTGGAGTTTGGGCAATGAGGCAGGACCGGGTCATAACTTCGTTGTAGCCTACGACTCTCTGAAGGCTTACGATGCTTCAAGACCAGTACAGTATGAGCGCAACAACGACATCGTGGACATGGGTTCTAACCAGTATCCAAGTATTGCTTGGACCCGCGATGCGGTGAAGGGTAAGATGGGTATCAAGTATCCTTTCCATATCTCAGAGTATGCCCATTCAATGGGTAACGCTGTAGGTAACCTCGTTGACTATTGGGAGGCAATGGAGTCAACGAACTTCTTTATGGGTGGTGCTATCTGGGACTGGATTGACCAGAGTATGTACAACTACACAAAGGACGGCAAGCGTTACCTCGCTTATGGTGGTGACTTCGGTGATACGCCTAACGATGGACAGTTTGTTATGAATGGTGTTATCTTCGGTGATGAGACACCAAAGCCACAGTATTATGAGGTGAAGAAGGTGTATCAGTATATTGGAACAAGCTGGAAGGACGCTAAGACAGCTACTTTGGATGTATTCAATAAGAACTACTACTCTGATGATCTCAGTGGTTATGCAATGTCTTATAGCCTGAGCGCTGATGGCGTAACCGTTAAGAAGGGCGACCTTGAGCTTGGTAGTGTACCAGCAAGAAGTCATAAGAGCATTACAATCGCAGGACTCAATGAGGGTCTTGACCCAAATAAGGAGTACCTCCTCCACATTACCTATCGTCTCAAGCATGACATGCCATGGGCAAAGGCGGATTATGTTCAGGCTGAAGAGCAGTTACCTGTACAGGTAGCAGCGGCTCGTCCAGCTATCGCTGCAGCAGGTAAGGTGAATATGTCTGCCGTAAAGGACAATAAGATAGTCTTCTCTGGCAAGACCTTCACAACGACATTCGACCTCGCAAAGGGTACGATTTATAATCTTCAGTATGATGGTAAGACTATCATTGCAGATGGTTGTGGACCAGAGTTGAACGCTTTCCGTGCATGGGTTAACAATGACAACTGGGCTTACGAGGCTTGGTATGCAAACGGTTTGAATAACCTTCAGCACAAATGTACCAACTATACAACCCACGCAAATGCTGACGGTTCTGTATCAGTTGTATTCAATGTTGAGTCACAAGCACCTCATGGTTATCGTCTTGAGGGTGGCAATGCCAACTGGAAGAAGCTCATCGAGTACAAAGAAAAGCCATTCGATAAGGACGATTTCCGTTTCAATACGCAGGTGGTTTATACTATCTTCCCTGACGGTAGCATCGAGAGCGAGAGCGCAATCACAAGCAATAAGCCTAATCTGGCACTCGCTAAGTTGGGTTATACAGTTCGTGTTCCTAAGGCACTTAGACTGTTGAATTACTATGGTCGTGGTATGATTGACAACTATCCAGACCGTAAGACGGGTCAGATGATTGGTATCTATGAGCAGCAGGAAGTTGAGGATGAGTTCGTTGCCTTCCCTAAACCACAGGATACCGGTAACCATCAGGATACTCGTTGGCTCTCACTTACAGGCAATGATGGCGGCGATGCCCTCTATGGTGCTATCTTCGTGGCTAAGGATAAGATGAGTTTCTCTGCGCTTCCTTGGTCGGATAACACCATCGCAATGGCTAACCATCCACACGAATTACCTCAGAGCGAATATACTTATTTGCATCTTGACATGGCAATCACTGGTCTTGGTGGTAACAGCTGTGGACAGGGTGGTCCGTTGTTGCGCGACCGTGTTATGGCAACGCCACACACCTTCGGTTATATGATACGCCCAATGAACTCTGTTAAGACCAACGACCTCGTTAGCAATGCGAATGTAAGTCTGAATGGTGCCACACCACTTACCATCGTACGTGACGGTGAGGGCAATGTGACAATCAATGCTAACGGTGCGAAGGGCGATATCTACTATCGTGTTAACGACAGCAAGAAAGCAGTGAAGTACACTGGTCCTGTTAGCTTGCGCAATGGTGGTACGATTTCAGCTTGGACAAAGGAGAATGATTGGCTTATAGCTTCTCAAACTTTCTCACGCATCGAGAGCATCCCATTGTCAGTGGTCTTCGCTTCAAGTCAGGAGAGTGGTGAGGGTGATGCAAGTCATCTTACCGATGGCAACCCAAGCAGTTACTGGCACACAATGTATTCTGTAACGGTGGCTAACCACCCACATTGGGTTGACTTCGACTGTGGCGGCGTGAAGACTATCAAGGGCTTCACCTACCTTCCACGTCAGGACAGCAACAATGGTAACATCAAGAAGTACAGCATTCAGGTAAGCAACGACGGCAAGACATGGGGTAAGGCTGTTGCTGAAGGTGAGTTTGAGAACAACAGAAAGGAAAAGACTATCCTCCTCACCACACCAGTTAAGGCTCGCTTCGTCCGTCTGACAGCCCTCAGTGAGCAGTCTGGTCAGGACTTTGCAACAGGTGCTGAGTTCAAGGTATTGGAGAAGTAAATAGCTTATTATAGGCATTTAATAAATAAAAAGATAGGGAATCACAATTTGTCGTTCCCTATCTTTTTTGCGTTCTTACTAACTGTCTATAATCCGTTCGAATCATATTTGCATCCACTCGTCGTTCTATTTCAGCTATATAGTGCATGAAGTCTTTTATTTATGTATGTAACACAAAGCAGACTCTACTTTTCATACGTTAGAATTATCTTAAAATAGATTTGCTTTTATCTCAATAATTGATTACATTTGTAGTCGATAAAAATGCGGATAGGTGCAAAAATATAGAATAGAATGGAGATAAGACGTGATGCATTGCTCAAACGATTGATGGATTTGAGACATAATGGAATGATTAAGGTCATTACTGGTATGAGGAGATGTGGTAAATCATATCTTCTCTTCAGGTTATTCTCTGAGGCTCTAAAAGCTGAAGGTGTGAGTGATGAACACATTGTTATGGTAAATCTTGAAGACCGCAGAAACAAAGTGTTAAGAGACCCTGATAAGTTACTTGAATACATTGATAGTAGATTGAAGGATGATCAGATGCATTATGTTTTACTTGATGAAGTGCAACTTGTTAGTGATTTTGAGGACGTACTTAATTCGTACTTACAGGTAAAGAATGCTGATCTATATGTTACAGGTTCTAATGCTCGTTTCTTATCTAAGGATATAGTAACTGGGTTTCGAGGTCGTGGATTAGAGATTAAAGTACATCCTCTTTCTTTTCTTGAAATACATAATGCAAGACCAGATGAACCAGTAGAGAATCTTTGGGTAGAGTATATGACTTATGGTGGATTACCACAAGTAGTCACAATGACTTCCACTCAAGAGAAAGTCGACTATTTAAAAAGCTTGTTTAAGCATACTTATTTAAAGGATATCAAGGAACGTTATGATATAAAATTAGATAGTGATCTTGAAGAACTCATAAGCACGTTAGCTTCTACAGTGGGTGGCTTGACTAATCCAAGAAAGCTTGCTGATACTTTCCGAACAGTAAAGAAAAGTGCGATTAGTCAAGATACCATTAAAGTTTATATTGATTACTTACAAGATGCATTTATTATTGAACGCGCTCTACGTTATGATATTAAGGGTAGACGTTATATAGATACGCCTTCTAAGTTTTATTTTGAAGACTTAGGACTGAGAAATGCGCTTCTTAATTTCAGACAAGTAGAAAAAACTCACTTGATGGAAAATGCTATTTACAACGAATTACGTACTCGTGGAATGGCTGTTGATGTAGGTGAGGTCATTTGGAATACTAAGGACGAAGATGGGAAGAAGATTAGAAAGATACTTGAAGTAGACTTTGTTTGTAACCAAGGTTATAAGAGAGCTTATATCCAGTCTGCTTTCAGCATTCCTGATGATACGAAACGTGACCAAGAATTACAATCACTTAGAAGAATTGATGATTCGTTTCAGAAAGTGGTTATAATTGGTGATCATAGTCCTCGTTATCAGGATGAAGATGGTATTTTATTTATAGATATCTATGATTTCTTATTAGACAAGGGGGCTATAACATAGTGTTAGTTGACAAATGATAGGAAGTATATTAAGCACATAGCTATAGTGCTTTTGTTATCCTATATTTTCAAAGGGTAGGTCTTTTAGCTAATAGACTATATTTATATAAGAAAAAAGGAGTGGAAGAAACGATATTTTCTTTCACTCCTTTTTGTTTTGTAAAAGCATGAAAAGTCACTAAATACAATATTACACTTCATTTGAACTATTGCCTTAGAAATGGGGAAACATTCCTCTCACACCAAGCGATGAGCGTTGAGATGAGTGGAAAAAGCTCTTTCCCAATGTTTGAAAGGACGTATTGTTTGTCGCTTTCAACAATAATCCGATCTTCTTTTAATACATTTAGCGAGGCGGATAGGGGAGAGTCGGGCAGGTCATACCTTAACTCTTCGTAAGTTGCTCTGCCTTTCTTACCGAGTGTTTGGATAAGGCAAAGCGTGTCCGCCACGCATATCCGTGAGAGGATATTACGTATCGGACACGTAGGGAATAGTGGGTCAATTACCATTTCAGTTCTTCATTCAGTATCACACCATCGCCAGCAGGTGCATCATTCTCTGCAAAGCTGTTTGCCTTATACTGAATACAGAGCATTAACATCTCGTCATTACCAGTGTTCTTCAGCGCACGCTTACCTTCTGGAGCAACGCGGATAATACTACCTTCAGTTACAGGGAAGACCTCGCCATCAACCTGATATTCGCCTTCACCTTTTAGGATAAAGTAAAGTTCCTCGTGTGTTTTGTGTGTATGAAGGAAACCACTGTCCTGACCAGGTACAAGAGTCTGGAATGAAAGTTCGCTACCTGTTGTCTGTAATGCCTGACCAGCGAATACTTTACCTGGAATCTCTATCTCTCCAAGTGGGAGCACATAGTCCTTGATGTCGCTGAGTTTACCTACGTTTACTGCTGTGAAATTCTTACCATTCTTGATCGTTTCAACTGTTTTCATAATTCTTTTTGTTTTATTGTTTTGTTTGTTTTGATGATGCAAAGGTATTGATTTTCTGTCTGTTCTGCAAGTAGGCACACAAATGTCAGCCAGTTACCTTGAGGTAAGTAATACTGATAATAAAGCATTTAAAGGGTACTTGTTTTACATAGTTTAACACTAAAAGATGCGAGCCTTAGCTTATAATAGTTACTTTTGTACAGTAATATGACTTAAAGAGCTTATAAGTATGAATAGAAACGAAGTCAGAGATGCCCTCTATCCTAACTGTCCTATAAGAAATGTACTATCAAGAGTAGGGGACAAGTGGTCGATGTTGGTGCTTTTCACGTTGGAGAACAACGATTGTCAACGCTTTAAGGAACTGCAACGTAATATACCCGATATTTCTCAAAAGATGCTGACTGCAACGCTGAAGATGTTGGAGGGTGATGGACTTATTCATCGGGAAGTCTTTCCCGAGATACCTCCCCGCGTTGAATATTCGCTTACGGAGAAAGGGAAAAGTCTACTACCGCTTATCGACAACCTCCTTTCATGGGCGAGTGAGAACATGGAAGATATTATAGAGTCGAGAAAACAGTATCTTTTAAAGTAGGCTTTTTAGAGATCTTGGAGGTTAATAGTTCAACTGTTAGCAACCCTTTTTGTAAGTATTTTTTGTCTACTCGTTTTTTATTAAGGCTTAATTGCATTCGAATTAACGCCTTTTTGGCTTGCAAAAGGTGCTCTTTAAGACCCTTACTAATGCCCTTTTGAAGTCCAATTAAGCACCTTTTGAAATGCAATATCACAACTTCCTGACTCTCTGATAGTTACATAGCAGACTTCCAGAGGCATTTTTAGGGTAAAAAAGGGCTTTACGAAGACGATAAATGTAAATATTTTTCTAACAAACATATATACAAATACACTTGATAAAAAGCTATCAAAAAAATCCAAATCAACCATTAGAAAATGAGGACTTCAGATTCTAATGACTAACTTGGATTTGTTTTTTCGGTCTTTCCCCCTGCACAATGGCAGGAGGAAAAGATTAAGAGAGTTTTATGAAATTACTATCTTCTTTTCAGCGATGGGGTCTATAATTTAATTCCATCTTGGAATGGTAAATACATTATTCATCTGGGTTCTTAAGAAAGACCACTGCTCGTGATTTGTTCTTAGTTTCAAACACCGCCTTATTTACTTTATAATAAGTGAAATCACCATCATAGAACACCTTTTCTTCCACTTTTACATGGAAGTCAACGCCAAATCCTCCCAATAAACCAGTATCAAAGTCCAAATCTCGCTTTACTCCACCAGTCGGTGCTCCGTAGTGAGTATCAAAGACCATATCACCTCTCCTATGAACCTTACCATTTGTATTATAAACCACATAATCGATTACAAATTGAGTTCTATCTTTAGCATGACCTATTGCTCCCATCTTTTTAACACTATACACCTTAGCCATTCCATATCTTCCTTCGTCCGTTCTGAAGTAGAATGTACCATTATGAAGTTCGAATGACTTTGAGTTCATCTTATCAATAGATTCCACTATACTGCCGAATGTTGCAATATCTTTTTCATCAGGACTATCAGAGCCACCAGAGCCACCAGAGCCACCAGAACCACCAGAACCACCAGAACCACTTGTTCCAATCTTTTCCTTAAGTTCGTCGAGCTTCTTAACGATGTCTGCGAGAGCCTTAGCAGCATCCGTATTTCCACTATTCACCGCAGAGATAAGGTTATTGATAGCTGATGTAGTATTAGAGAGTTCTGTAGACACATTACTTTGTGCTGTACCAACCTTTTCAACCTCTTTCTTCATTAAGTTGAGAGCATCAACGATGGCTTTGAACTTAGCATCATAGTTAGGCATAGCTGCAATGGCTGCTTCTATAGCAGTAAGCTGATCTCCATAATTAGGGAGTGCAGCGATAGCAGCCTCGATAGCCTCTAACTTCTCGCTATAATCTGGCAGTGCCTTAATAGCCTTCTCCAAGAGTTCCATCTTCTTCTCAAAAGATAAGGTTTGTGCCTTGAGGGCCTTTTCCAACAACTCCATCTTAGCCTCTAATGACAAAGTCTGTGCCTTGAGAGCCTTTTCCAATAACTCCATCTTAGCCTCTAATGACAAAGTTTGTGCCTTGATAGCAGACTCTACTGCAGCAAGTTTAGCTTCAAGAGTAGAGTTCATAGAAGTCAGAATATCGTAAAGTGCTTTTAGTTTCTGCTCCTGTGAAGTATTCATCTTATCGATGACTTTTGTTAGACTATCTACTGCCTGTTCATTCTTGAGGAAGCCCTCGTTGATAGCCTGCACAACCTTTGTAAAGTCATTTGTCACCGATACGTTCATCGTGTAATTAATCTCGGGTGCGTCTTCCTGACATGAAGTAAAGAAGACAGGTGTTGCCATCAACATCACGATGGCGAACATCATAGCTTTAATATGTTTCATAACTATTATTTCTTTAGGAGTTAAGGAAGGCGAATGAAGCAGGTTCGGTTGTTCTGTCAGTTTCTTTCCTAAACTCATGTTTATGATTATTGTTATTTTATTCACTTGTCAACTTGTTCACTCGTCAACTCGCCATCACTTGACCAACTTAATCGTAACTCTTCGTCCTGCGGCATCTGGTTTACCATCTTGTTCTCCAATGGCAATCTGCGGATGGAGGTCTTCTTTAGCAAAGCCTTCCTTCAAGAGTACCCTAACCACATGTTTAAGACGGCGTTCAGAGAGTTTCTGATTATAACCTGTTGAACCGGGTGTGCTCGCCTCGGCAATGATTGATAGCTGATGACCACGCATGTAGGCAGCGAAATACTTGAGATGCGCAAGTTCGTCGCGACTTATGCCAGCACTGTTGTTAGCAAATTGAACATAGTGAGCAATCTGAACGGCAGGACTTGGTTCACTTATGCTGCGTTCATATTCAGAGAGACGTTGTTGTAAGTCAGCATTCTTTTGTTCTACCCTCTGCCGTTCAGTAGCTTCGCGGTCGGCACGTGCTCTGTTTTCAGTAGCTTCCTTTTGGAGCGCATTCACACGGTCGTTAAGTTGAGATAGCTCTCCTTCATAATAAACTTGCTGTACCTTTGCACCACTTCTAACAAAGTTATAGCGCACTGTAGCAAGGGCAAAGATATAGTTCTTTGGAGCAATTCCCCCACGACTCAACAGCCAGTCCATCTCCCCCTTCAGTCCAACCGTGAAGCGACGGCTCACGTCTGCCTCAACATGTAAGGTTGTAGGGATGAAAAGTTTGTTGAACTCTTCATGTCGGTTTGTTGTTCGGACGTTACCCGTAAGTGTTAATTCAGACTCGTTACTGATGGCTGAATTATTGCCAATAGGTGTTGTCTGTCCGTTCTGATTCATCGTATTGCTGAAATACATTCCATACTCATTACCCTTGAGAAAGGAATATCCTAAGCCTGTTCCCATCCAAACATTAAGCCACTGAGCACGCCGTTGTGGCCATAACTCCATGAAGTTGAGCTGCAAACCGAGTTTAACATTATGGAAGTTCATCATATAGTTACCATACACCTTGACTGGCATTGATTGAGTATTAAGGTTGGAGAATCGCTGTTCACGACGATAACGCGACCATAAATATTCTCCCCCTATGCGTATCCAAGGGCGGATAGTGAAGTCGATACCACCGCCAACGGCTGGTGATAGCTTGTAACTTCGTTTAGCATCAAGGTTCTGATACCACACATCCGTTGCCCAAGACAATCCTCCTTCGGCATAGATGCTCCATGTTTTCCTACGCAATTCGCTGTTTAGATTCCGTGGCAACTGAGTTCTGTTCTCCTGTTCATTCTGTGCCTGTATAGGAACAGTTGTCGACAGTGTGAATAAGACTATCAGTCCCACTCTTGCCCATCTTCCGCTGAGCGGTGGAATGAGCGGTTTAGATAGCTTCCTCTTCATAATAGAAACTGTGTCTCCCTTTTATAACTCCTTTCGGAGTAGTGCCGTATCGAAGACTTGGGCTTTTATGTTTAAATAATAGATATTCTCGCAGATTTGTGTTAGTGTTTAGAACATAGATTGCTCTTCGATAACATCAATGTCCTTTGTCAAATACGCAAAGTTTCCTTATAAGCGTATGTCATTAGTGTATAGATATCTTGTACAGTTGTAGTTTATTCTTATATACTTTACTGTCCCCCATTCTCCTCACCCACTCTTTGGGTGAGGATGCCGTTCGGGGACATGGGCGTTAAAGTTAGTTTCAAACGATTTTTTCTGAGTCTTTTAGTACTGACTGAGTCATCATCTTTAATAATACTGATAGCTTGAGTATTGATTCTCATATTGTAGATAAGACAGATAACTATTGAAAGTTTGTACGTTTCTATGTTATATTAAAAGTAAATTATAGCCTGCGCATGTATGTTACTATGCGATGTTAAATTTATATTGTCGTCTTAGTATGTCTGTTCTTATATGATAATGAGATTAAAATCTCTTCTCTGTTACCTACGTTTTGCCTCTCATCAGCGACTTCCACCACTTTTTAAAGCATCCACATAAGCTGTTGTAAGGGGATTCATTTACTATTGAAGGCGGTTTAATCTCATGTTCCACCTGATTCTCTTGATCTATCTTTATCCCTCTTTTATTGAGCTCAACGTCTATCATTTCATGAATCGTTTCAAGTAGTTGAAAGCGTTCTTCAGAGAATTGCATATTCTGCTTTTGCTTAGCTGTAAATTGCTTCTTGGCTTTTTGTACCATATCTTCTCTTTTATTGCTTAAAACTTCTGCTGCAAATTTAAGTTCAGAAGTGCGAAAGGTTGTTATCACTATCGGACAAAAAACTATCTTTTTCGGACATTTTTTATTTTGTTTATATGTCACATTCGGACACAAATGAAATATAACCAACTATAAAACAAGTATTTACCACTGACATTTTTACATATTTTTCACATACTACTTACAATAAAATTTATTTATAATATTCTATTATTCCAAAATAAAATCCTATCTTTGTCAAAGATGACATACTTATAATTTCCCTCACATATATATCAAATTAACTAATTATTATATATGCAATATCATAAGCACACCCAATCTATTACAGCAAAGAGAAATCATCGTATGCAAAGAAGCTACGGTTATTATCCATCGACTCTGCAGATATTAACAGTCTTCATTACAATTTTTACTCTTCTTTCATGTGGACAGAAAACGTCAACCTTTACGCCAGAAGAACGCAAAAGAGCAGATAGTCTTGTGAATACTGTCACCAATACCGACTCACTTGCCTTACTACAAAAACAATTAGAAAAGAAAGGAGATAAGCTTGGTAGCATCATTGCATTAAGGGAATGGGGAAAGAACCTCCGCAATGAAAGCCGATTTGAGGAAGCGTTGAAGGTACATAGTAAAGGACAAATACAAGCTGAAGACATAAAAGACACCCTCGAATGGGTGCAAGCCCTTAATAATATTGGTACTGACTATCGTCGTATTGGCATTCTTGACGTGGCACAGGACTACCATTACCGCGCATGGATGCTTAGCAAAGAAAGCACCGACACATCCTTTACTGTGAGGAAAAATCGTGTTGTTTCGCTCAACGGACTGGGTAACATCTATCTCACACTGGGCAATTATGAACGTGCTGACAGTGCTTTCCGCATTGCATTAAAGGGCGAGAAAGAACTGAACAGTACGGTGGGACAAGCCATCAATTATGCTAACATTGGTGCTATCTTTGAACATAAAGGAAAGCTTGACTCTGCTTGGGCCTACTTCCGCAAGTCAATGGCACTCAACATAGAGGCAGGAAGCGACCTTGGAATATCGCTCTGCCATACTTATTTCGGTTCACTCTATGAGAAAAACAAGCAATATGACAAAGCCACAGAGGAGTTTGAAGCGGCTTACGAGATAATGAAAGCTTCAAAAGACGAGTGGCATGCGTTGGGTACACTTATCGCTCTCGCCAGAATTAAACATACGACTGGAAACAACGAGATGAAGATGATCTACCTTAACAAGGCTAAGGAAACAGCAGAGCGCATCAAGTCTCCTGAGCATCTGGCGGAGATTTACACCCTATATTATAAACACTATACGCAGACAGGCGATTACCGTCAGGCTTTAGCTGCCTACGAACAAGCCACAACCTTGCAGGATAGTGTCATCAATATGAAGAAGGTGAATCGTATTCAAAACACGACACTCAACATTGAACGCAACAAACAGTTAAGAGAAATGGCACTGGCGAAACAGTCTTTAAACGAGGAACGTGAGGCGCGTAACATTGGCTTTACTATTTTTGGAATGACTTCAATCATCCTGATTGTTGCTTTAATCGTCTTCCTCTATCTACAACGTGTACATCGCCGCAACCATCTGGAATTAAAAAAGATGGCTGAACTCAGAGAGAACTTCTTCACAAATATAACCCATGAGTTCCGCACACCGCTCACCGTCATTCTCGGATTGAGCCACGACATGCAAGAGGATAGCAAAACAGGAATTAAAGAGAAGGCTATCATCATCGAACGACAAGGCAAAGGGTTACTTACGCTCATCAACCAACTCTTAGACATCTCTAAGATTAAGTCGACCATTGGCAAAGCCAACTGGCAGAATGGCAACATCGTAGCTTTCCTCACAATGATCGTTGAAAGCTATCATAGCTATGCCCATTCTCACAAAATAGACTTGCAGATAGTAAGCAAAGGCGAGGTTATAATGGACTTTGTGCCCGACTATGTGATAAAGGTAATGAACAACCTGTTGGCAAATGCTTTCAAGTTTACCCCACCTTACGGAAAGATAAAGGTCAGTGTATGGGGCGAGCAACAACAACTACACATAAAGGTATCAGACACTGGTAGGGGAATGAGCAAAGAAGCTGTTACACATGTCTTTGAACCTTTCTTCCAAGAGGAAAACGATGCGCATAACACTGGTACAGGCGTAGGGTTAGCACTGGTACATCAGATAATAAAAGCTGTGAATGGAAAAATCACAGTTGACAGCGAGTTAGGTAAGGGTACTACCTTCTATATCAGCCTGCCTATCTACAATCGCAGTCAAAAGCAGCTGAAACATTCAGCTGAAAGCAACAAGGCTATTATCCCAGAAACAGCAGAAGAACTGAAAGACAGCTGTAAAGAGAATGAGAAAAGTCTGCTCATCATTGAGGATAATCGGGATGTTGCCTCCTACATTGGTTCGCTCTTCACCAAAGAATACTCTGTCTTTTATGCCGAGAATGGAAAAGAAGGATTAGAGAAAGCACAGGAGATTGTGCCAGACCTTATCATCACCGACCTTATGATGCCTGAAACAGACGGTTTAGAAGTCTGCCGACAGGTGCGCAGCAATACGATTATCAGCCATATTCCAATCATCATTCTGACAGCAAAGGTTACGGAAGAGGAGCGCATCAAAGGTATAGAAGCCGGTGCCGATGCCTATATCTGTAAACCATTTAACTCTGACGAACTACGCACAAGAGTCGAGAAATTGTTAGAAGGCCGCAAGTTATTACAGGAGAAATTCTGCTCTATATCAGGCGAAGTTAAGAAAGAAGAAGTGCAAGCAAACTATGCCAAGAAAGAGGTTGACATCCGTTTCCTCACAAAGCTTTCAAGTGTTCTCTATATGCAACTCAATAATAACAAGAGTGTCGACATCGCTACTCTTGCATCAAGTATGTGGATGAGCCCTCGACAATTCCATCGTAAGATTAATGCACTCACAGGCTACACACCGTCTGCCTATATCCTTCGCCTAAGAATTAAGAGAGCTACTACCCTACTTAATAATCATCCACAGGTGAGCCTCAACGAGGTTGCAGATAAATGTGGCTTCAGCGACTACTCAAACTTCGTACGTGCTTTCAAAACCGTCTGTGGCGTTACCCCTACCGACTACCGACGAGAGAACAGCCTTTGAGCATTGAGAGCAACTGAAAAAAGAGACAAGAAAAGCAAAGGGAATCTTCTTTTTGTAATAAAAAAGTCAGCGCCCAAAATTCAACAGATGCTCTTTTAGTTTCTAATTAACGCCCAATTAGCTTGCAAAAGGTGCTCTTTAAGACCCTTACTAACGCCCTTTTGAAGTCTTATTAAGCACCTTTTGAAAAGCAGTTTTGTAACTCTTTTATAATGAATGAGTTACAAAGGCTGTAAGGAAAGTGTTTTTTCGGCTGTTTTTGGTAAATAAATCAATGGTGGATGTAAAGAAAATTCAGAGCTGTAGGTTTCTTATAAGATATGAATTAATAAAGTTTACCATGGCTATAGAATTCATGTAGTAACCATTTGTAGTACCTGAAAGCAACTAATAAACCGATAAGAAAGTATAGAATAGAACTCCAAAAGAATAATCAAAAAGGCTTAGTTAGTCCGCTAACCAAGCCTTAAACCCCAATCAATCATTAGACCACAATATGTTTGTTACATATTATGGTATTGTTTCCTAACATCTTTTATTTTCTTATCGAGCAGTTTGCCTGCCTTTGTAACTTGACGTAGTCCACTACGTCTGCGTTCCAAAGCCAAACAAACTACTCGATAATAAAACAAAATATGTTTAGGCTCTAATAACCGATTGGGGTTTTAAAAATAACGTTACAAGAGTTTTGTTGAAGGCTAACGATATAGCCCTCCCTATCATTAGGCTGATGAAAAGAGAGGACAACAGGATGTGTATGGGCTGAGAAAACACTTTTCTGCCACGCTACACATCAGTTGTCAGTCTCTAAAATGGGTTAGTTACTACTTGGATTTTGTTCCAGATTACCCTTATAGGCATTGATAGCTGACTGTGGAATGAAGTAAATCACACGGTAGTCGGTTGCTGGAATGTCAACCATTGGCTGATGAGGACCAGGGAAACGACGTGTAAGGGTGTCGCCATTGCGGAACACATCGTAGCTGCGCTCTGCCTCAAACGCCAACTCTAACTGACGTTCTTTATCCACCAAAGTCTTTGCTGTGGCAGCAGTAAACTGAGCACTCGTATAGCTTCCACCCACGATAGCACGCTCACGGATTGTGTTCACGTCAACCATCGCACTGGCGATATTACCCAATTTCACATTTGCTTCAGCACGATTGAGATACATTTCGTCAAGACGAGAGATGATAGGCGAATACAACTGATTCTCCTTGCCACCCTGACGAGAGCACTTCACCACATAGAACATAGGATAAACGCGGTTGAGTTTCATCTGATAGTCAAGTACACCACGATAGGTATGTCCTTGATAATTAATCGAGTAAAGACGCTGTGAAGGGTCGATTGGTGTAAGAACAAGCGGAGTAGTGTGTCCCGTTCCAGTGG